>ERZ1504719.2-NODE-2-length-292209-cov-16.828676_pt1 | contig 292209 bp, 278 predicted proteins | sample MGYA00572410_ERZ1504719 | MGnify/ENA primary metagenome ERZ1504719 (study PRJEB39906, sample SAMEA3182074) | gut metagenome | biome: human; feature: gut; material: Stool; isolation source: human stools | place: Canada | collected 2012-02-22 ... | reverse complement strand
CCGAAAACAGAATATGAACAATACACCGTAACCGTGGAGCATATCGCAACAAAGCGCCAACCTACGCATTTAGGGCCTTAAAAAGCCCTATAGGGGTGTTTTTCGGGCGTTTTCTCCGGCTCTTGACTTGGAGAAAACGGAGATTTTTCAATGGAAAACGCTCCGGCGATACATTCCTCGTCCGAAGCGTTCCCAGCATCAAATATGCGTTTTTTCCGGCTCTTAACCGTCAATCATAAATCAGCTCATGCATGATGATTTCCTCTGCTCGGCTGCGGATGGAGTTCATGGACTGCACCCATAACATCTGATTTTCCGCTTTCATAGCTTCGTCTACGCCCTCGGCTTCTGCCATCTGCTCAATGATAAGACTGCATCTTTCCGTTGCCTGCTCGTTCAGATCGGCAAGGTAGGTGTGCAGTTCACCTGAGAGGACAAGGGTCGAATAGAGGGCAGGGCAAAACTGTCTCAAATACGCCCTGTGAAGATTGCCCCACCTGCCAATGGGACGGTGTTCCTCCGGCAGCTTCCAGTCCGGCACATAGTAATCGCCTACGAGAATGTAGTCGATGCCGTTTTCGTGGATTCTTGGCTTCAATTCCTTCATGCTGGTACTTCCTCCTGTCTTGATTTCTTTTTGTGGTACTCATCTCTGCGCTTGGCAAGGGTGGCTTCATATCGCCGGATGGCTTCGGGATCTCCGGCTTCCGCATCGGCTTTCATTTTCTGATAATGGGGCTTGTTATCCCCTGCAATCGGGGAAACGCTGTGCGCAATAATTTCGTTATTGAAGGTATCCGGCAGCAATGTCCATTCCCATTGCTTTCCCATGCTTTTCAGAACGGTCATGTCAGATACAACGAGTTGAAGCGGGGCTTTTGCATTCCTCTGAATGAGCTGATGAAAAAGAAAACGGCGTGACTTTCGTCACGCCGCCCCTTGAAAACACAAGGTTTTCACCATTTTTTGATTTTACTGTTTTACGACAACCCGGTATTTTGTGAGTGTCTACTTTCAGTTTATAGGTGCAGCTTCTTTTGAAGCTGCACCTGATCTTTTTAAAATCTTTCGCTTGTCTGCCCAGAATCAGAACTCCGGAGTGCTGTTCACAGCTCTCTGGCTCTGCATGCGATAAGTCACCTTGGCCATCTTCCGGTTCTTTACGGAGCTGATGATGGTGGGGATTGCGCCGATCAGTGTGAAGGCATACAGCTTGATAAGCTCACCGGTATAAACGCCGCCGTCCAGAATTTCTTCGTCAATGAGGTAGGGGATAGCCCGATAGGAATCTGTCAGACTGGCCTCAAAATACTTGGCAACAGTAATGGCCCAATCCAGCCGATAGCCCACATAGGTCATTGCCAGCATCAGCACACAGGCAATCACAATTCCCTTGGTGGACAGACGCCCGCCCAGAAGCTCATATCCCTTCAGCGTGCAGACAGCCAGCACAATGCCAGACAAAGCCGCTACATAGCCCAGCTGTCCCAGCAGCACAATGCAGCCCACGCCCAGCAGGCATCCCAGTAGAGCGCCCACCACACCGGCCAGCACATTCTCCGGCTTGCCGGCAGATTCCTGCTGAATCTGTTCCTGATTATGGCCCAGCTGCTGATAGCAGCTGTCACACAGCAGGGACGGAACCCCTGCCATGATGCATGCATCCGTCTCCACCGTCTGCCCGCAATTTTGGCAGCAGCTCTGGTAGCCGCCGGTGCGCAGGAGGGATACCACCTCGCCCGTGACCTGCTCCAGCTGGTCAATTTGCTTAAAGCTGCCGAATCGGGGCTTCAGGATAAATTCCACCCGGCTGCGGCGAATGGAGTAGTTTACAATCAGCTTGTTGCTCTTGACAAAAGCCTTGATTTCCGCCGCATCCGGCTCCTGTCCGCTGTGAGTCAGGGAAAAAACAAGAGAAACAAAATTCTGGTTGCTGGTGCTGCGCATCAGCATCATATGCAGGCCGCCCTGCATCCCAAAGAGAATGCCGCTCTGCGCGTCTGCTGTCAGGTGAAGCCGCTGGGCCACCTGATCCAGATAATTCTGCTGGGATTTACTCATGTTGAAAACTCTCCTTATCTTTCTGTGTTTCAGCCGCCGGACGCAGGCGGCAGACCGGTACACATAAGCCGACCTCGATGAGCATAGCATAGAAACCATGTGTAGTCAAGTGCACGGCACCTCCAGCAGTTCCCGAAAGCCATCGAAATGATAGATAGGCTATTGTATTTGTTCCGCACCAATAGTGCCCACAGATCTCACTTCGTTTTCACAAGAGATAGGGTCCGGCATTTTCTGTTCTTTTTCTCTTTTGCTTTACCGTGCCGTGTGGCATCTGTGGTTGTGTTTTCCCACACTGGCTGATGGAGATTTTGGGCACTTGGATTTTTTTGAGTTCGAGGTAACTCGTCGTTACATTTCTCGATGCTCTACAGCAGTCTTTTCGTTAGCATAGGTAGTTGCCCCGGTCTTAATTTTAAAAAACACAGCTCTATACACACGGTATAATCAGCGACCGAGTTTTATGTTTTTGTAATAAATATAAATGGCAGCACACTTGCATCTTCCGTGTGTTGGCCTTTAATACGCTCACCCTCCGATGACTGCCCATCTTGGCTGGCGAGAGCGTCAACTGGTACACCTGCATCATTGCCGAGTGTGTGGTGCTTATCTTTGCTGTGATTCTGATGAAATACTTCGAAAGAACCGACCTCGTGTTCAAATATCTGCAGTATTAAAAGGGAAGAAGTTATCCAATTATAGCTTTCTCTTTTAGATTAATTGTTTTAAACAAGATGGCGGCTAACCATACTCGTCGTCTTCAGACGTTTCTCTTTGTCTATTGCATCCCATTCCCTGCACTGCCCCTGCCAAAGAAAGCGGTTGACGATTTTCCTCACTTGGTCTATCATAGGCGTATGTAGATTACCACCTCATTTAGATGATATCGACGCACATCTCCTGTGACCACAACACGTACCACATACGCTTCCGGGACACATGGTTACAACGGGAAAAAGAGGCCACAAGACCATTTACATTCCAGCCGAAAGCGCTGGAAATGTTTGAAAATCAATACAAATCAGAGCTTTTAATTCGTTCGCATCCGAGAGGTCGAGGGTTCGAATCCCTTCAGGTCCACCAAAAATAAACCACCCGCAAGGGTGGATTTATTTTTGCCGTGGGCCTGCGGGAGTCGAAGTTTATCCCCCCTTGCGGGGGAAATCCCTTCAGGTCCACCAAAATAAGCCACCCGCAGGGGTGGCTTTATTTTTGCTGCGCCCTGCCAACGCGCTGCCTCACTGTGCGTCCTGTTGCGCTTTGCCCCGCGCTGTGGTATACTGCACATAGCTATACCCACATCGCCTTCATAAAGGAGGACTGCCTGTGTCTACAATGTTGGAGCGCCGCTACCGGCGGCAGCACCTGAACTGTGTGCGGCACATCACCCTGGACCCCAAGGGCCGGGGCGTGGTGCGTATCCACATGATCCCACCCCGTGAGGACGCGGAGAACGCGCCCTTTCTGCTGCTGCTCAACGGCAGCAAGCTGGTGCCCCTGAACCTGAGCTGGGCCATCCTGCTCTCCTGCTTCATGGACCGGCTGGAGCCCTTCGCCGGGCTGGAGATCACCGAGAGCGACTGGAGCGCCATGGCCGCCGGTGCGGTGGCCCGGACCCATAAGGTCTACCCCTTCACGCCCAAGGAGCGTCTGGCGGAGGACCTGCAAATCATGATAGAGTCCCTGGTGGCCATCGCCCGGGGGCAGGAGCCGGAGGCGGAGGTCGCGCCGCTGACGCTGGGCGAGTACGCCCCCGAGATGACCGCGCCCCACCGTATGGACCTGATGGTCAGCGCCATGACCCGTGACGGCGCGTGGCACTGCAACCAGAAATGTCTGCACTGCTATGCGGCGGGACAGCCCCTGTCCGACACACCGGAGCTGACCACCGCCCAGTGGAAGGAGGTCTTGGATCGGCTGCGCGCGGCAAATATCCCCCAGGTGACGTTCACCGGCGGCGAGCCCACCCTGCGCGCCGACCTAGTGGAGCTGGTGGATGCCGCCCAGTGGTTCGTCACCCGGCTGAACACCAACGGCCGCCTGCTGACGCCGGCGCTGTGCCAAAAGCTGTATGACGCCAGCCTGGACAGTGTGCAGGTGACGCTCTACAGCCATGATAAGGACATTCACAACGCCCTGGTGGGTGCCGACGGCTTTGATGACACCGTGGCGGGCATCCGTGCCGCTGTGGCGGCGGGGCTGTCCGTGTCCGTGAACACGCCCCTGTGCAGCCTGAATACCGCCTATGACGAGATGCTGCGCTTCGTCCACGGTCTGGGCGTCCGCTACGTGACCTGCTCCGGGCTGATCCCCTCCGGCGGCGCGGTGGGCGACGAGAGCCGGGCCACGGCGCTGACCGAGCAGCAGCTCACCGACGTGCTGACAAAGGCCGTGGCGGTGACGGAGGAGCTGGAAATGGAACTGGACTTCACCAGCCCCGGCTGGCTGAAGGAGGAGACGCTGCGCGCCCTGGGCCTGACCCTGGTGCCCAGCTGCGGCGCCTGCCTCAGCAATATGGCCGTCGCCCCGGACGGCGGCGTGATCCCCTGCCAGAGCTGGCTCAGCAGCCAACCCCTGGGGAACATCCTCGCCGACGACTGGGACAAGATCTGGCAGAGCGAGCGCTGCGCGGCCATCCGGGCCAAGAGCGCCAAAATGGAGCAGCTGTGCCAGCTGCGCCAAGGCAACGGAGAGGAGGCGTCCGTATGCTGAAAAAGCTCCATATCCTGTTGTTGACCCTGCTGGCGGCGGTTTGCTTTACCGCCACCGCATGGGCAGATTACGACTACATCGAGCAGTACGGCGTTATGGTGACGCCCAACACGGAGGATGGCAGCCTGCTTATCACCGTGAAGCTGGAGTGGACGCCGCTGGAGGAGCTGCCCTACGGGCAGGAGCTGAAAATAGGCGTGCCCAACGGCTCCATCCGGGACGTGGCGGCACTGACGGACAACATCGAGCGGTTGGACTTCGACAACAGCTATATGTATGTCTATCTTGACCGCGCCTACGAGGCGAACGAGACCTTTTCCTTCGCCTACTCCTGGGCGCAGGAGTATATGTACCAACTGGACGGCAGCGCTGTGACCTACGACTACACCCCCGGCTGGTTCAACGAGGCCAGGATCGGCCAGATGACCCTCATCTGGAACGACCCCGCCGGGCTGACCGGCGATTTCACCGAGGGCACGGTCAGCGGCGCTGACAGCGTGACGGTGCAAAACGGCATGGCCATCACCGCCTCCGATCTGGACTACGGCTACAAAATGAACGTACAGGTGCGCTACACCGACTGGCCCACCCAGCTGTCGGAGGAATACAGCGCCGACAACGTCCCCGACGGCGGCTGGAACGGCAGCGATGACTATTACTACGACGATGACGACACCGGTGACGCCATCATCGGCATGATGGTGATGATATTCGTGGTGATGTTCATCCTCGTGCTGATCTCCGCCGCCCGCCGGGGCGACGGCTACGCCGGCGGCTTCGGCACCCGGTATGTGTTCGTGAACCACCTGTGGTATCCGGCGGGGCCGGACGGCAGGCCGCGTCCCGGCAGCGTGGGCACCAAAACAAAGCCCAGACCGCCCAGAAGCGGCGGCGGGGGCTTCGGAGGCGGCAGCCGTGGCGGCGGCTTTGGCGGAGGCGGTTTCGGCGGCGGCAGCCACTGTGCCTGCGCCAGCAGCTGCGCCTGTGCGTGCGCCTGTGCCTGTGCCGGCGGCGGCCGCGCCGGCTGCTCGGCCAAGAACCTCTACGGCGTGGGCCTGGACGAAACGCTGTCCGAAAAGCTCTGATACAAAAAAACATCCCCCAACCGGGGGATGTTTTTTGCTTACGAGTATTGGAAACCTCTGCCCGGCTCCTTGAACTCCGCCACACGTTTGTTGAAGCTGGCGAAGGCCGCGTCCTCGAAGGCCAGCGTGTCCTCGGCGCCCATCTGCCGCAGCAGCCACTTGCACAGCGGAGGATTTAGGATCAGCAGCGGGCCGATCAGCGCCGTAGCGTACAGCCCGCCCCGGCAGAAGCCCTCCTGCTTCGACTCCGGCGTGCGGCCAACGCCCCGCACGGTGTCAAACCAGCCCTCCGCCTCCGCTGCGTCGTAGTGGAAGCCGAACAGGCTCTTGAAGCCGACGACCTCCATACCGTCAAAGGTGCCCAGGAAGAAGCTGTTGTGCCGCTTCATCATGGTGTACCGCACCCGTCCGGGCAGAATGTCCAGCCCCTCTATGGTGTCGGCGCTGTCGCTTTCTATGGCGGCGGAAAACACGTCCGGCGCATTGCCGGTCAGCAGGATCAGCTGTCCCGCGTCCGCCCTTGCGGCGATGTCCGCGGCATAGGGCCGCAGGGCGTCCGCCGCCAGACGCAGCCCCTGTTCTGTGGTACTGCCCATATAGACCAGCGCCACATCCTCCGTGAGGAACCGGGGTTTGCTGTGCAGGTCCGTCTCTATGATCTCCAGCGCCGGGCAGCAGCGCTTCAGATAGTAGATGTTCTGCAGATCGCCGTACAGGTTGCAGACCTCCGGAAACAGAATTTCCGCCTTCATTGCGCGCCCTCCTTTGCCAGCAGCTTTTCCTTCAGCTTTTCCCTGACCCGGAAGGCCAGGGGCGTGCCGTCCACGCCGTAGAGCAGATACACGTCGTCGCCGGGGGTCAGCGGCAGCAGCTCCAGGGCGGCGAACTCGTCCTCGGCCAGCCGTATCTTCTGCCGGGGGATGCCCGCCAGCAGCAGCCGCAGCTGGTAGTCATAGGCCCGCGGCCCGGCGCAGACCAGGCACGTCACATCGTCACTGTTCAGGAATTCAAAATCCGTGTCGTACATCCAGCTGGGGTTTTCCGACCAGCTTTTGGCCACGCCCAGGCAGTTCATCATCAGCAGCAGTTCCTTCTTCCCCGGCTTGGACCGGATATAGTCGAAGTTGCGGGAGCAGGCCAGAGCGTTCTTGTCCTTGGACATCTGCATAATGACCTTCACGCCGCCGATATCCTCCTCGGACAGCCGGCTGGCGGGGATCTTCACCTCCGCCATGCGGCGGGCAATGGTGCCGTGGTCATAGCCCAGCTGCCGCAGGGCGGCGATGACCGTCACCGTGTTGTAGATGTTGTGCAGGCTGTCGGTGATGAGGGTGTACGGGTATTCCTGCCCCGCCTCCCGTATGCACATGGTGTGGGCGGCGGTGTCCACCTTTGTGGCCAGATAGTCGCAGTCGGGGGAGTGGAAGCCGCAGCTCTCGCACACGGCCCGGCCGATGTGGTGGTAGCGGCGGTATTCATACCGCAGCTTCCCGGCGCATCGGGGGCAGATACGCATATCGTTCAGCAGGTTCTCGCATTCCGTCACGTCGGTGGGCAGCCGGTCGATGCCGAAATATACCCGCTGGTTCTCCGGCGCCACCGTGCAGGAGATCAGGTCGTCGGCGTTGAGGATCAGCCTGCTCTCCTTAGGCAGGGACCGGGTCAGGATGTCCGCGATGTAGCCCGGATGGGCGTTCCGCATGATGGAGTCCCGGAACAGGTTGGTGATGACGATGTGCTCCGGCTTCACATAGGGATAGATCCTGGGCGCGGAGCGCTCGTCGATCTCCAGGATCGCCAGGTCGTACTCCGGCCTGACCCGGCCCAGCAGGCCGCAGCCCTTCAGCAGCGCCGTGCTGACGCCGGAGATGATGTTGCTGCCCGCCCGGTTGCTGAGTACGGTCTTGCCCTCGGCGGTGAGCACGTCGTTCAGCATATTGGCCACGGTGGTCTTGCCGTTGGTGCCGGTGACGGCTATGATGTGCTCCGGCTTGCCGATATACTTCAAAAAGTCCGGACACAGCTTCACCGCCAGACTGCCGGGAAAGTCCGTGCCGTTGTGGCGGGTGATCTTCAGCGCCGGGATGGACAGCTTTGCCATCCACAGCGCAAACAGGAACCGCAGTTTACCCATTGTCATTCCTCCAGAGCGATGGCGCGGCAGGAGCAGCCATCGGCATTCTCAAATTTCAGGGGCAGCGTAACGAACGTGAAGCGTCGGCCCAGCAGCTTGTCCAGCCCCTTGAGGTTCTCGGTGTTCACAAAGTCCGCGCCCAGCAGTGTCATGTGGTTGGGAAAATCCACGCTGTCGCAGGGGTCCAGCGAGATGGTGTCCTCGCCCACGCCCTTCAGCGGCAGGCCGGCCAGATATGCCGCCGCCTCCGCCGTCAGGCAGGGAAAGCCCTCATAGTAGCCCGGCGTGCCCCACTTCTTGTCCCAGCCGGTGCAGAACAGCACGAAGTCCGCGCCGTTCAGGTCATAGCTCTGCAGCAGGGACAGAGTAATGGCGCGCTGCCCCCGGCAGTCCACCACCACGGCGGGCCCGGCAAACTTCGCCGCGTCGTAGCGGTCCAGCGCCGTACCGTCACGGAGCATATGGGCCGGGGCGTCCATGTGGGTGCCGGTATGGGAGAACATATGCAGCAGCGTCTCCCGGTAGCCGCACTGGTCGATCGTGCAGGCGGTGGTCAGCCGGGGCTGCTCCGTGCCGGGATACACCGGCATATCGTTCCGTATGGTGTGGGTCAGCTCATGTGCCGTCATGCGTCCGCCTCCTTGTCGTGTGTCTGCAGCCAGATCAGCAGCGCCGCCACATCCGCCGGTGACACGCCGGATACCCGCCCGGCCTGCCCCACGTTCAGGGGCCGCAGGGCGCTGAGCTTCTCCCGCGCCTCCAGCCGCAGACCCTGAATGTGGTCGTAGTCCATATCCGGCGGCAGCTTCCGGCGCTCCAGCCTCTCAAACTCCGCCACCTGCCGCTGCTGCCGCTGGATATAGCCCTCGTACTTCACGGTGATCTCCACCTGCTCCCGCACCTCCGCGGGCAGGTCGGGTCGATTTGTGTCGAATTCTGTCAGGTCCGCATAGGTCAACTGGGGCCGCCGCAGCAGATCGATCAGGCGGCAGCCGCTGTCCACGGCGGCGGTGCCCCGTTCTGTTAGCAGGGCGTTCAGCTCCGGCGTACCGGGTATGCCCGTGTGCTCCAGCCGCCGTATTTCCTTTGCCACGGCTTCGTACTTGGCCTCCACCGCCGCCAGCCGTTCATCGCTGACCAGCCCCAGCTCGTGCCCGATAGGGCACAGCCGCGCGTCGGCGTTGTCCTGCCGCAGCAGCAGCCGGTATTCCGACCGGCTGGTCATCATGCGGTACGGCTCCTCGGTGCCCTTGGTCACCAGGTCGTCGATCAGCGTGCCGATATAGCTCTCGCTCCGCTTGAGCACCAGCGGCTCCCGACCCTGCAATTTCAGCGCCGCGTTCACGCCGGCCACAAAGCCCTGCACCGCCGCCTCCTCGTAGCCGGAGGAGCCGTTGAACTGCCCAGCGCCGTACAGGCCGGGCACCGCCTTTACCTCCAGCGTGGGCAGCAGCGCCAGCGGGTCGATGCAGTCGTACTCGATGGCGTAGGCCGGCCGCATCATCACTGCGTGCTCCAGTCCCGGCACCGTGTGCAGCATCTCCAGCTGCACCTCCTCCGGCATGGAGGACGAGAAGCCCTGTACATACAGCTCCTCGGTGTCCAGCCCCATAGGCTCGATAAACAGCTGGTGCCGGGGCTTGTCCGCAAAGCGCACCACCTTCGTCTCGATGGACGGGCAGTACCGGGGGCCGATGCCCTCGATAACGCCGGAGTAAATGGGACTGCGGTCCAGATTTTCCCGTATGATCCGGTGCGTCTCCTCGTTGGTGTAGGTCAGGTAGCACACCGCCCGGTTTTCCGGCACGTTCTTTGTCTCAAAGCTGAAGGGCAGCGGATCCGGGTCGCCCTCCTGTATCTCCATTTTGCTGAAGTCCACGCTGCCCCGGTGTATCCGCGGCGGCGTGCCGGTCTTGAACCGCCGCAGGGGCAGCCCCAGTGCCCGCAGGCTGTCCGTCAGGGCGTTGGCCGGGTGCAGGCCGTCCGGCCCGGAGGACTCGATGCACTCGCCCACGATGGTCTGCCCGGTCAGGTAGGTGCCCGTGCACAGAATGACCGCCCGGGCACCCAGCACCGCGCCGGTGCGGAGCACCACGGCGGCGGCATGGCCGTTCCCGTCGCAGCGTATCTCCGTCACCTCTGCCTGCCGCAGCGTCAGCCCCGGCTGCAATTCCAGCGTGTGCTTCATCACCTGCTGGTATTTCCGCCGGTCCGCCTGAGCCCGCAGGGACCACACGGCGGGACCCTTGCCCCGGTTCAGCATCCGGTACTGGATGCAGGCCCTGTCCGCCGCCCGGGCCATCTCACCCCCCAGTGCGTCCAGCTCCCGGACCAGGTGCCCCTTGCCGGTGCCGCCGATGGCCGGGTTGCAGGGCATATTCCCCACCGCGTCAAGGCTCACCGTCAGGCAGACGGTCTTCATGCCCATCCGGGCCGCCGCCAGGGCAGCCTCGATGCCCGCGTGCCCCGCGCCGATGACGGCCACATCATAGTCGCCGCCGTGAAACTCTCTCATCAGGTGCTCACCTCACCACATAAGACTGCTTGAACACTTTATTATACTATACAGCACACAACAGCGCAAGAGCATTACACAGAAATAACTCATAGGTGTTGTGCAATGTGCAATAAAAGTTTACAAAAGCTTTATACATAATATCCAATTTTGCCCTTGTTATCCGGGCTGCCGCGGCATATAATAACACTGTAAAACGGAAGAAAGGAGCGTGATATCACCATGACGACAACTTGGATCTGGGGTGACCTGGATGACATGATCTTTGCCGACAGCGACTGGGAAGTGAGCCAGCGGTAAGGCATACCGATGAGGAAACCACGCGAAAGCGTGGTGATTTGCTTTTTTATGGGTGTTTTTCGACAGAAAACGCCTCCTGCACATAGATCGCAAAGCCTGATCCCCGCGCAGCAAAGATGAAAAGAGACGGCCAACGCCGTCTCTTATTTGTTATTTTCGGTTGCTCTTAATGAGATATTCGTGATACCTTAACGATATCTTAGCGTTACCTTAGCGACAATGTATGTTATAATAGCGTCATCAAAAGGAGGGGAGGGCGGCTATGACCGGTAAACAAGCCCGCCGGAGACAGTTGCTGCGGACCATTGGCCTGCGCTTTTCCGGCATGGATGTGCTGAAAGCACTGGGACTCTACCTGGTAGCCGTTATGTGCTGTCTGCTGCTTCGCAGCTTCGATATGCACAACGACACCAGCTACGTTGCCATGATCTTTCTGCTGGATGTGTTCCTTACCGCCTACTGGACGGACGGCTATCTGCTGGGCATCATCATGGCAGTGGTGGGGATGTTCAGCGTGGACATCATCTTTACCTACCCCTTCTGGCATATCAGCTTTACGCTGACGGGCTTTCCGCTGACGTTCCTGGTGATGATGACCATCTCCATCCTGACCGCCACCGTTACCAGCCGGGCCAAGCAGACCGAGCAGGTGCGCCGGGAGGCCGACCGCGAAAAGATGTATGCCGACCTGCTGCGCGCCGTGTCTCACGACATCCGCACGCCGCTGACCGGTATCGTGGGCGCCACCAACGTTCTGCTGGAGCAGGACGGCGGACTGACGCAGGGGCAGCGCCAGCAGCTGCTGCGATCCACCAACGAGGACGCCCAGTGGCTCATCCGCATTGTAGAGAATTTGCTGTCCATCACACGCATAAGCTCTGAGGAGGCTAAGGTCAAGAAAGAGCCGGAGCCGGCGGAGGAGGTCATCGAGTCCGCCGTGGCCAAGACCCACAAGCACTACCCGGAGGTGGATATCCGTGTCCATCTGCCGGATGAGCTGATGATGGTGCCCATGGATCCCCTGCTGATGGAGCAGGTACTGGTGAACCTGATGGAGAACGCCGTCATCCACGGCGAGACCCACCATATCGATGTGACCCTGTCCAGCGAGGGCAACTGCGCGGTGTTCACCGTGGCCGACGATGGCCGCGGCATTCCCCAGCACCTGCTGCCCAGGCTGTTTGACGGCTCTGCCCGCAGCGACCGCAGCAGTGACGGCAAGCGCAGCATGGGAATTGGTCTGTCCGTGTGCCGCACCATTGTGCTGGCCCACGGCGGTGTGATACGGGGAGACAACAGACAGGAGGGCGGCGCGGTATTTACCGTGACCCTGCCCATGAAAGGAGAAAACGATGAAGATTAAAGACAAAGTCCTGATCGTGGAGGATGAGCAGTCCATCAGCAACTTTATCTCCATGATCCTCACCGCCAACGGCTTCGACACCATCATTGTCCGCACCGGCGAAGAGGCCCTGACCATGATCGCCTCCCATTGCCCGGACATGATCGTCCTGGACCTGGGCCTGCCCGATATGGATGGCATGGAGGTGCTGAAATCTGTCCGCAAGTGGTCCAATCTGCCGGTGGTGGTGGTTTCTGCCCGCAACCACGAGCACGACAAGGTGGAGGCCCTGGATTACGGCGCCGACGACTATCTGGTCAAGCCCTTCGGCACCTCCGAACTGCTGGCCCGCATCCGCACCGCCATCCGCCACACCCGCACCACCCTTTCCAACACCCAGATCGCCCAGTCCGGCAAGTTCGTCACCGGCGATCTGACCATCGACTATGATAAGCACCAGGTGCTGATGAACGGCGAGAACGCCGGATTGACCGTCAATGAGTACAAGATCGTGGCCCTGCTGGGCAAGTACGCCGGCAAGGTCCTGACCTACGACTTCATTATCCGGGAGCTGTGGGGGCCCAAGGCCAAGACCGACAATCAGATCCTCCGGGTAAATATGGCCAACATCCGCCGCAAGATCGAGCCTACCCCCGGCAACCCCCAGTATATTTTCACCGAGGTGGGCGTCGGCTACCGTATGCGCGAGGGAGACTGATACATACCGAGAAGAAAAGACCGTCTGCGGGCGGTCTTTTTCATATGCGGGGTGTTTCTTTTGGAGAAAATATCTGCCGACACGAACCGACGCTTTACGGAAATTTTATAATGTACGGATAAAGAAAAACCGCATTTCCGCTGTCACCGTGTTAAGAAACACCTGTCTGTATTTACAGGGCGGTTTTTTCGCAGTAAGATACAAACACGCCCGCCGCGGCGCGGCGGGGGAAACTTGTAAGGAGAGAAAACAATGGAAGAAAGAAAAGGCTTTGGATCCAATTTCGGATTCCTGATGGCCGCGGTCGGCTCGGCGGTCGGCCTGGGCAACATCTGGGGCTTCCCCAATAAGATGGGCGCCTGCGGCGGCTTCACGTTCCTCATCATTTACCTCATTTTGGCTGTTTGCTGCGGCTTCATCGTCATGGTGGGCGAGCTGGCCATTGGTCGTAAGACAGGCAAGGGCGCTGTGGCAGCATATAAGGCCCTTAGCAAGAAGTTCAGCTGGATGGGCTGGATGGGCATCCTGTCCGCGTTCTTCATCCTGTTCTTCTACTGCGCTCTGGGCGGCTACTGCATTAAGTATGTGGTGCTCAATGTAGGCGACCTGTTCGGCGCGGGCTTTGGCGCCAGTGCCATCGCCGCCGCGTCGGCGGACGCGGCCAGCGCCTCTCTGGGCGACGCGGTGTTCGGCGCTTTCATGTCCAGCACCACCGAGGCCATTATCTATGGCTTGATCTTCGTGGTGCTGACTATGCTTATCGTTCTCGGCGGCGTTGGCGGCGGCATCGAGAAGGTCTGCTCCGTGGGTATGCCCGCCCTGTTCGTGGCTCTGCTGATCTGCATCATCCGCGCCTGCACGCTGGACGGTGTGGACACCACCGTGCAGGTGCTCCAGGCGGACGGCTCCCTGGTGGAGCACGTGATCCACGGCAGCGCCCTGGATGGTCTGAAGTACATGTTTGCCCCCGGCTGGGCTACTGAAAATGGATACTATGTTCCCGCCTCCGCCGTCATTGATGGCGTGAAAATGTCCGCGGTGGAGATCAACGGCGTCATGCAGCGCATCGTGACCTTCAAGCAGGAGACACCCGACGTCCTGACTGTGCTGGCTACCGCCGGCGGCCAGATGTTCTTCTCCCTGTCCCTGGGTATGGGCGCCATGATCACCTACGGCTCCTATCTGCAGAAGAAGGAGAACATCCAGAAGAACGCGCTGCTGATCGTGGTCATGGATACGATGGTGGCTCTGATGGCCGGCCTGTGCGTGCTGCCCGGTCGCTTCGCTCTGGATCCCTCCGGCGCAGTGGGTGGCCCGTCCCTGCTGTTCGTCACCATGCAGAACGTGTTTAGCCGCATGGGCGGCCTCGGCCCCATCTTCGGCATCCTGTTCTATCTGCTGGTGGTCTTTGCCGCTATCTCCTCCTCTATCTCCCTGCTGGAGGTCATCGTGGCTCACTTTGTGGATAAGGCCCGCGACGAGGGCAAGGGTGACAAGCGCAAGAGCTATACCCTCATCGCCGCCGCCTGTGTGGGCCTGGGCTGCATCCTGGTCTGCGCTGACCGTCTGGGTGCCAGCAGCTTCTCGCCTGCGGAATTGCTGAACATTGCAAATCCCAAGACCTGGGCTGCCGACTGGCTGGACTTCTGGGATGCGCTGTCCGAGGGAGTTATGATGCCGCTGGGCGCGCTGCTGATGTCTCTGATGATCGGCTGGGAGATCGGCCCCGAGTTCGTCAAGGAAGAGACGGAGCAGTCCGGTCATGCCATGGGCAGCTACGGCTTCTTCAAGGTCTGCGTCAAGTTCATCACGCCGCTGATCATGGTCCTCATCCTGTACGGTCAGATAAAGGAATTCTTCCTGTAAAGTCTCTTGACGAATTGTTAATAAACAAACTCTTACTTAACAGAGGGGACGCCGGTGCCGCCGCACCGGCGTCTCTTTTTGCGCCCGCGGACCCGGAAAGACTTGTGCCGCCTGCCGTAAAAAGCACACGATGCTGTGTTTGCCGCCCGGTTTCTCTTGTAAAAACGACGAAAACGGAGTTCACAATTTGTTAAAATAATGGAATATGACGTTAAGAACTTGACAATATCTTGGCGTGACGGTATGATACAGGAGGTTGGCGGGGCAGATACGCTGTTTCGCCGGCTGATGGTATTCACCACCAATTTGTGAGGAGGTAAATCACACACATGGAAAAGAAAAGCACCAAAATAGCGTATTTCGTAGCGCTGGGTGTTTTCATTGTCCTGCTGGTCATCCTGGGGATCCAGTTTAAGGGCAAGGAAAACCCCGTCTTCGTCGGCGACGGCGCGTTCTACACCACCGGCGACGGCGTGTTCCTGGATGGCATCCAGCGGACCGTGGACGACAGCGAGGGCTCTAAGTATGCGCTGGACGGCTCCTACTATGTGAGCCCCGAGGCCGGCACCTACTTCGAGCTGTCTGAGGATGGCAACACCATCGTCGGCGCCGACGGTACCGAGTACGTCAAGTCCGAAGAGAAGTCCAAGGACGTCAACGGCGTGGAGTACACCACCTATGAGGAGAAGGTCTACTCCGAGACTCCGTTTGCCGGCACCTTCTGGTCCCTGCTGCCCCCCATCGTGGCCATCGTGCTGGCCCTGATCAGCAAGGAAGTGTATTCTTCCCTGTTCCTGGGCTGCCTGGTCGGCGCGCTGCTGTATACCCAGTTCGCTCCCTGGGATACCATCGTGACCCTGGTGGGTGCCGATTACGGTATCATCTCCGTGCTGGCTGACAGCGGCAACATGGGTATCATCGTGTTCCTGGTCACCCTGGGCATCATGGTGGACCTGATGAACAAGGGCGGCGGCTCCGAGGCCTTCGGCCGCTGGGCCAAGAAGACCGTTCACACCCGCTGCGGCGCGCAGCTGCTGACCATGCTGCTGGGCGTGCTGATCTTCGTGGACGACTACTTCAACTGCCTGACCGTGGGCGCCGTTATGCGTCCCGTCACCGAGTCCCACAAGATCTCCCGTGCCAAGCTGGCGTACCTGATCGACGCCACCGCGGCTCCCGTCTGCATGATCGCCCCGGTGTCCTCCTGGGCCGCCGCCGTTTCCGGCTACGTGCAGTCCCCCAGCATCAACGGCATTGAGCTGTTCCTGAAGCAGATCCCCTGGAACTACTACTGCCTGCTGACCCTGCTGATGATCGTGGTCATCTCCGTGCTGAACATCGACTACGGTTCCATGCTGACTCATGAGTACAACGCCCAGGTCAAGGACGACCTGTTCACCACCCCCGAGCGTCCCTTCGCCGGCGACGATGAGTACGAGACCGGCTCCAAGGGCAAGTCCTCCGTGCTGGATCTGCTGGTGCCCGTGATCGTTCTGATCGCTGTCTGCATCGTCTCTCTGGTCTACTCCGGCGGTTACTTCGATGGCGGCATGACCTTTATGGCGGCCTTCTCCGCTGCCGAGGCCGGTCCGGCGCTGGCCATCGGCGGTCTGATCGGCTGCGTGTTCACGTTCGTCTACTTCTGGCTGCGCGGCGCCATCGGCTTCGAGAAGTCCTTTGAGTCCGTGCCCCAGGGCTTCATCCAGATGATCGCCCCCATCCTGATCCTGACCTTCGCCTGGACCCTGTGCTCCTTCACCCGCTTTGCCATGTACTCCGCTGACTTCGTCAGTAATGCTATGGCCAACGTTGGTGATCTGCGTATGTTCCTGCCCGCCATCATCTTCATCATCGGCGCGGCTATCGGCTTCGCCACCGGTACCTCCTGGGGTACCATCGGCATCATGGCCCCCATCGTTGTCTCCGTGTTCAACTACGACGTGGAGCCCATACTGTGCACCATCGGTCTGGCGGCTGCCTGCTCCGGCGGCGTTATGGGCGACCACTGCTCCCCCATCTCCGACACCACCATCATGGCTTCCGCCGGTGCCCACTGCTACCACCTGAACCACGTGTTCACCCAGATCCCTTATGCGCTGACCGTGGCTGGTGTGTCCTTCGTCAGCTTCATCCTGGCCGGCCTGATCCAGAACGTGTTTGTCAACCTGCTGATCGCTGTGGTGCTGATGGTCGCTACTCTGCTGGTCATCCGCGCTATCGTTGCCAAGAAGCACGCTGGTATTTTCCAGGAAATGGCCGAGGCCGACAAGGCTCTTGCCAAGTAAGCTATACCCCGCCTAATAAAAAGAAAGCCCTCCGTTAAGAGCGTTGACATAGGAAAACAAGAAAAAACTATGTAAAATCAACGCTTTCAAGGCGGCGGGCAAACAGGTTAGCTCAACAAAATTGAATAACCAAGCGAAAAGGGATGCTGCCATCAAGGTAACATCCCTTTTTTGCGTTTCAGCGGCGTTTCTCTCCCCAACAAAACGGGGAAACAGAAACGCCGCTTTTTTTATGTCCTCATGTTACGCAATAGGGGCAAATAAGCCCTTGATTTATGCGGCTTTGCGGGCGCGGTTTTGCATGAGCAAGGTGTTTATACCTGTTCCCTCAAAATCGCCGTTCTACTGCGTAACAAAAGCAAAGCAAAGGAGAGTGAAAACATGGCAGTATTCAGAGTTGAGAAAAACAAGGGCTATACCGTAATGAGCAATCACCACTTGCGAGATCGGGACTTGTCCTTAAAGGCAAAGGGCTTGCTTTCACAAATGCTTTCTCTGCCGGAGGATTGGGACTTTACCCTTGCGGGACTGTCCCGAATTAACCGGGAAAGCATCGACGCGATCCGCAGCGCCATACGGGAGCTGGAAGAAGCGGGCTATATCACCCGTTCCAGAGCGCGGGACGAAAAAGGCCGTCTGCGCGGTGCAGACTATGTAATTTATGAGCAGCCTGTTTCTGCCCCGCCTATGCAGGAAGCTCCTGCGTCGGGTGATCCTATGTCGGAAAAACCTACATCGGAAAATCCAACGTTGGAGAACACAACGCAATTAAATAAAGATATATCAAAAACTGATTTATCAAAAAAAGAAAAAATAAATACAGATCAATCAATTACCGATTCCATTCCTTTCCTCTCCCTTAATCCCTCTCCCTCAGACCGGGACGAAAAAGCGGCACAGCCGCAGGAAAGGAACGGAAAGGAAAAGAACGACGCATACAGGATTTATGAGGAAATCATCAAGGACAATATCGAGTATGACATCCTCATTCAGAATAACCGCTATGAGAAAGAGCGTATCGACGAAATCGTTGATCTGATCCTTGAAACGGTATGCAGCGCAAGAAAGACGATCCGTATTGCCGGGGACGACTACCCGGCAGAGCTGGTAAAGGCAAAGTTTATGAAGCTCAACAGTCTGCACATTGAGTTTGTCATGGACTGCCTGAAAGAGAACACAACGAAGATTCGCAATATCCGGCAATATCTGAAAGCGGTACTGTTCAATGCCCCGTCCACGATTGACAACTACTATACCGCCCTTGTCGCCCACGACATGGCAAGCCCTGATTGGGGCAAGACGAAAAACAGCTTGCCGGAATACACCTGTAAAGACGGCGAAAGCCTGTAAACCAAAGGAGGAACAGCACATGAGAGAAGGCACCTTGATTTTCGACGAGCGCAGAGATCGCTACGATATTCGCTTTGATCTTGCCGACTACTACGGCGGGCTGCAATGCGGAGATTGCCTTGAAGTATTCACAGGCGGCAAATGGAAGTCTGCCCGTATGGAGTACGGGGACAACTGGTATCTTGTAGGCATCCACACCGATGATCTGAACGGACTGCGGGTGCGGATTGAATAAGACGGAACGTGCAGCCAATCAAACGGCTGCTATTTTTATACTCAGAAAGGAGGCTGATCCATGCAGGATGAAATCAACGAAAAATCGGTTGTTCTTGCGATCAGAACGGGAAAGCTGACGGCAAAAGTCTTGCAGCAGGCAATAAAGCTGCTTTTGAAAAAAGGCAAAGGGCAGCTAACCAAAACACCCCACGGGAAACAGACCTTGCGCCAGCTTATGAAACAGAACGCAGGCGTTTCCAATATTGAGATCACCGATGGCAATATCAAAGCCTTTGAAAGCACAGCGAAAAAATACGGCATTGACTTTGCGCTGAAAAAAGACGCATCAGAAGTGCCGCCCCGCTATCTTGTCTTTTTCAAGGGACGGGACGCGGACGTGCTGACCGCAGCATTTAAGGAGTTTTCCGCAAAGAAGCTGACACAGGAACAGAAGCCGTCCATCCGAAAGACGCTATCTGCATTTAAGGAAGCGGCAAAGACGCAGGAAGCCAGCCGCGAAACCGTCAAACACAAAACAAGGGGGATGGAACGATGAAGAATGTAAATCTGAAAAAGCTCATTATCCCCAACATCCCCTATGTGCTGTTTATCTATCTCTTTGATAAGCTGTCACAGGTGTTCCGGCTCTCTCCCGGTGCGGATATGTCCGCGAAGTTTCTTTCTCTCGGACAGGGCTTTACAGTGGCCTTTGAAAATGCGCTGCCGAGTGTTCACCCGCTGGATTTGCTTATCGGCGTTTTAGGTGCGGCAGCGATCCGGCTTGCCGTGTATCTCAAAGGCAAAAATGCAAAGAAATACCGTAAAGGCATGGAATACGGAAGCGCCCGTTGGGGCAACGCCGAAGATATAAAGCCATACATAGACCCGGTATTTGAAAACAATGTGATCCTGACGCAGACGGAACGGCTGATGATGTCAAATCGTCCGAAAGACCCACGCAATGCGCGAAACAAAAACGTGCTTGTGATCGGCGGCTCAGGCTCCGGCAAGACCCGTTTTTTCGTCAAGCCGAACTTAATGCAGATGCACAGCAGCTATGTTGTGACAGACCCGAAAGGCACTGTTTTGGTCGAATGTGGGAAGCTCCTGCAAAAAGGCGGTTACAAGATAAAAGTGCTGAACACCATCAATTTCAAGAAATCCATGCACTATAACCCCTTTGCCTATCTGCGAAGCGAAAAGGACATTTTGAAGCTCGTTAATACCATCATAGCCAATACCAAAGGCGACGGCGAGAAATCCGGCGAGGACTTTTGGGTGAAATCGGAACGTCTGCTATACTCCGCACTGATCGGATATATCCACTACGAAGCGCCGGAAGCAGAAAAAAACTTTACGACGCTGCTTGACATGATAAATGCCAGCGAAGCCCGCGAGGACGACCCGGAGTTTCAAAGCCCGGTGGATCAGATGTTTCAAAAGCTGGAAGAAAAAGACCCGGAACACTTTGCCGTCCGGCAGTACAACAAGTTTCTGCTTTCCGCTGGTAAAACCCGTTCCTCTATTCTGATCTCCTGCGGTGCGCGTCTTGCTCCCTTTGATATACGGGAGCTGCGGGAACTGATGGAATATGACGACATGGAGCTTGACACCATCGGGGACAGGAAAACCGCCCTGTTTCTTATTATGAGCGACACGGACAGCACCTTTAACTTTGTAATCGCCATGCTGCAAAGCCAGCTATTCAATCTTCTTTGCGACAAAGCGGATGATGAATACGGCGGCAGGCTGCCCGTTCATGTGCGCTGCCTCTTGGACGAATTTGCGAATATCGGGCAGATTCCGCAGTTTGACAAGCTGATCGCCACGATCCGAAGCCGGGAAATTTCGGCTTCTATTATTTTGCAGTCACAGAGCCAGCTAAAAGCCATTTACAAGGATAACGCAGATACCATTGTCGGCAACTGCGATACGACACTTTTTTTAGGCGGCAAGGAGAAAACGACCCTGAAAGAAATGTCTGAAATTCTCGGCAAAGAAACGATAGACAGCTTCAACACCTCAGAGACCCGCAGCAATCAGAAATCCTACGGACTGAACTATCAGAAATTAGGCAAGGAGCTTATGACACAGGACGAGATCGCCGTTATGGACGGCGGCAAATGTATCTTGCAGCTACGCGGGGTACGCCCGTTCTTCTCGGACAAGTACGACATTACAAAGCATCCGCGGTACAAATACCTGTCTGACGCAAATCTCAACAATGCCTATGACATTGAAAAGGAAATGAAGCGGCGCCCGGCAATCGTAAAGCAGGATGAAGTGTTCGACTATTACGAGGTCGGCGCAGACGAATTACAGGAGGAAGCAGAATGAATAAGCGTATCAGGAAGAAGAAAGAAAAGCAGAGGATCGCAAGGACGATCCGGGAGCTTGTTAAAGAAGCAGACGAAATGCAGCGGGAACAGAAGCGCCGGACAAGGCAGTTCGGCATTGCCTATATCAGGTACATGGAAGCTGTCCGAGAACGGCAGTACGGCATTAAACCCATTTATACACCGCTTTTTGAAAAGGAGGGATAATAAAATCAAAAACGTAAACACGGGCTATCGGGTACGCGCCCCTACCCAAAAGACAATTTCATACATTCCGCTGCTCTCATGCAGCACCCGCAGCCGCCAAACGATGGCGGCTTTTTTTATACCCAAAATCAAAAACAAATCTATTTTTTAAGCCGCAAAGCGGCAGAAAGTGAGGAAATACTATATGGCATTTTTCAATTCCGCAATCGGAGTATTGCAGACCCTTGTAATCGCGCTGGGCGCAGGTCTTGGTATCTGGGGTGTTATCAACCTCTTGGAGGGCTACGGTAACGACAACCCGGGTGCAAAAAGTCAGGGCATGAAGCAGCTTATGGCTAAATAGATGTAAATAATACGGAAAGGAAAAGCACAATCCAGACGGACACGGCGGCGCGGTCAAGAAATATTTGTGAAATGGCAAGAATTTTGATATAATGAGGTCAACCACCCCCGGCACTGGGAGAAAGGCGGGAAAATCAATGCACATCGGCTACCAACCGCTCTGGCGCACCCTAAAGGAGCGGAGAATGAGGAAAGAGGACTTGCGGCTTGCCGCCGGTCTTACCACAAACATGATTGCCAACATGGGAAAGGGCAAGCACATCAGCATGGACACGCTGACAAAGATATGCGAAACCCTTGACTGCGGGATTCTGGACGTGATCGAATTAGTCCGGGACGAGGAACAGACGCATGAAAGCGACTAAAACAGGCTGGCGAGAGAAGCTGCCGCTATGGGAAGCACCATTCCCACACGGCAGCTTTTTTCTATTTCCTGCGCCGGAAACTGATGCCGGAGTTTTTTATGACCGGGGATCGCTTGAATATTTTTATCAGAGCCGCTTTTTCATTCGGGGGCAGGTTTTTGGATTTTATCTGGAAGCCTTTGCAGAACGCTTCCACGAACGTATCAATCGTATTGTGGACGGGTGACTGCACGATACGCCGGATTTCCATGAATATTTCATCGGCGGGCGTTGTGACCGGCGCACTCTCAAAATCCTTTTCGTGGGCTTTTCGTATGTCGTGGAGGATAGCGTCCCATGCCTTGTGTGTGATATGGCAGAAAAAATCATCTTCCTCTATCATCCCTGCGTCAAAAATCCGAAATGCCCGGTCAGTGACCGCCTCGGGATGTTCTTCCAGCAGCCGCGCCCTGTCCGCTGCCAGCGATTGCTTCAAGTCATGGAAGCGCGAGGCGGCGAGGCCGTCCACATAGATTTCAACGTCTGCCATCAGCTCCGCAAATTTTTCATGGGTGACAAGCTCGCACAGCAGCCGGTTATTGATGCGGCCGCTTTTCAGAAGCTCCACCATCGCGTCGCTCAAACGAAGCTCCGACAAGGGCGCGTTTGGGAGGCTCCTGTTTTCCGTCTGTCCCAGAAGATAATCAACGGACACCTCATAGAAGCCTGCCAGAGCGATAAGGTTTTTGTGATTCATTTCTCTTGGAGTGTCCAGTTCATAGCTGCCGAGGGCGGATTTTGAAATGCCGGTAAGCTCCGCAAGTTCTTCCAGATTCAGCTTTTTCTCCACCCGCAAATCCTTTAGCCGCTCCGATATGCTAACTTCTGTTTTCATTGCCAGCCGCTCCTTTCCTGCGGCTGCCGCCGCCTTTTTCCCCATTATACCATACCATTCCGCAATCGTGGAATTTTTTGATTTTCGGGCAGGATTCCTTTTTTGAGGACATACAGGAGAGGGCGCAAAAATGTTCTATGCTATAGGCAGTTCATCGATGGATCATTCCAATCGAATGACCGGCCTGTAGGGATATGCTCCCCGGCGATGTAGCGCAAAGACCTGCGGAATGGGAAATGGAGGAACCCAGCCCGCAGCGAGCGTACCAAGGGGAGGGATACGCCGCCGTGAGATTCGGGGGCAGGAACGACAGCAGGGAGAACCGGCGAAAAATGAACACAAAAGACACCCGAAACACGACAGCGGGCAGAGAAATGGAATTCCCTGCCCGTACTGTCACAAAGGATTTTCAGGCGGCGCAGAGGGCAGAAAGCCCTGAAAACCGCCCCGAAATACGACACTAAAACCGCTATCCGTCCGTTCCCGCTGTTACGGCAGAAATGGACGGATTTTCATAACAGGAGGCACTATGCCAAGAATGAGCCGAAAACGGAAGAACGAGCTTGCTTTCTTCCTCAACGACCGGGGGCGCGTGACCTACAATGAGTTGTGCCGGAAGTGTCGGCATACCTGCAAGCAGAGCTTCCGGGCGACCGTGATAGACTGCCCCCGCTACCTGTCGAAACGAGCAAAGAACAAGGAGGACACTCACTGAATGGAATTTGAGTTTATGACCGCAGGGACACCCCTGCCGCCCTGTATGCCCCTGCCGCCCGTTCTGCTGCGGCTGCCTGCCAGCAGCACCGCAAAGGTGATGTATGCCCGTATGCTGGATGAAGCCCTTGCTTACGGCATAGAGGACGAGAACGGGATTTTGTATATCCACTTCCCCATCAAAGAGCTTGCGGCGGCACTTTCCCGCAGCACCATGACGATCAAACGCGCCATGAGCGAGCTTGACGATATGGGGCTTGTCATGCGGGTACGGAGGGACTTTAGCAAGCCCAACAGGATTTATCTGCTGATACCAAAGGCAGATCGCACGAAAACCGTCAAGAGCCGGAAAAAACGCATATTTGACGCTGGGAACGCTTCGGACGAGGAAGGTATCGCCGGAGCGTTTTCCATTGAAAAATCGCCGTTTTCCCCAAGTCAAGAGCCGGAGAAAACAGCCAAAAAATGCCACTCTTGTGCGACAGAGGGCAGAAAGGAGCTTGTATGAGAACAGGGCTGACAAAGAGCCAGAAAATCACGGAAATCTGCTTCGACGAGAAAGAGCCGCTGATCTATATCCGCACCCACAACACCGACCTCAAGAACAGGCTGACCGCTTATGCCGCAGCGCACCCCGGCGAGTGCCGCCAGACCGACGCAGACCCGGACACGGGCTGTATGGAGTTTGTGATCCGCAAGGGGCGTTTTTCCTTTCGGCTGACCGCCCCATACAGCGAGGAACGCCGCAGGGCGGCAAGCGAAGCGGCGAAAAAGTGAGGCGTTCATAGAAAAGTTGCATATTTGTATGGAGACAAGAATTGAAAAGTTCGCACTTTGCATGGTATAATCATATTGGATAGTTATAAGTGATTTGAACAATCCTTCTGCCCGCCGACAAAGCAAAAGAAACCGACCTGATTTTTGGAGGTGAACAGTATGAAGAAAAAGAAGTTATGGATTGCGATCCTCGTGGCTTTTGTAGTGCTTGTATCATCCGTTGTTTATCTGAACCGGGCTGTAATTTTTCAGCGTGGCAATCCTATTCCTTATCTTACAGCGGCTGCCCAGATTTCTGAAAAGAACCCCTATGTGGCGGTGGATGAAGCAAAGGGCATCTATATCTCTAAGCGTGGCGAATGCCCGGAGCTGCTTGAGTATTATCAGGAAAAAACAGGGATGGAATTTGTCGAACAGGCTGGGAGCAGCTATCTGTTTACTGATGGGAGCCGAAATGAAGTAGCCTCATCTGAGGTTTATTGGGGGCGTTATACGGTCTGGGTGTTGCCCACTATGGAAGCTGCCGAAAACGCCGATGCTGAGCAATACGACGCGAAGCCTGTCATTTATCTCTACCCGGAGAAGCAAACTGCGGTCACTGTGAAGTTGAACTATGCCGGAGAACTGACCTGCACATATCCTGCCTACAATGACGGCTGGAAGGTTTCCGCCAGTCCTGACGGCACATTGACAGACGCCGACGGGCAAACGTACAACTATCTTTATTGGGAGGGCGTAAACAGCGTTGCTTATGATTTTTCCGAGGGCTTTTGCGTAGCCGGAAGCGACACCGCCGCTTTTCTGGAGAACGCCTTGAACCAGTTGGGACTTACCCGGAAGGAAGCAAACGAATTTATCGTTTACTGGCTGCCGCTAATGAAAGAGAATCCTTACAATCTCATTGCATTTCAGTCTGACAGCTATACGCAAGCGGCGCAGCTATCCATTGAGCCAGCACCCGATACGCTGCTGCGGGTATTTATGGCGTGGAAGCCGCTTGAGAGCGCCGTGGATATTTCTACGCAGAACCTCACCGCCCCGTTACGCACCGGCTTCACGGCAGTGGAGTGGGGCGGCTGTCAAGTTAAGTAATCGTTGGAGTTAAAGAATGTCAAACTTCATTCGCAGGAGGACTGTTATGAACACAAAAACAAAGCAAGGCGGGCTTGGCATCGTATCCATCCTGACGATGGTATTCATTGTTCTGAAACTGTCAGGCGTGATTAAGTGGCACTGGATATGGGTGCTTTCGCCAATCTGGATTTCCGCATTGACTGCTGTTGTCCTCTTTGCCGGTATTCTGGTTGGCGGAAGGCTAAAAAAGGGCAAGTGGTAATATGCTGTCAGGAATTTCAAAATCCCTTTAGGAACTAAAGGACGCACGTCAACACTCTCCCATCGGGAGTATTGTGCGTCCTGCGGAGCTTCATTCCCGGTAAGCAGAAGAAAACTGCCAGACCGAGAATGCTTCGTCACTTCGTTCCGTCAAGGGAGCTACACTCCCTTGCGACGCTTGCGCGTCTATCCCTTGTGGACTTGCCGTCCGCAAACAGCATAAAATGCTGTTCGCCGCCAGCAAGTTTGAAAATGAAAAACTTGAACTTGACGAAAGGAGTGTGATTGTATGAAGAAGTTGATAGCATTAGTTTTAACATTGGTCTGTGTGTTGGGTCTGGTCAGTTGCAGTAAGACAAACGAGTTGCAGCAAGGTGACAATAATATGCAATATTTCTTCTCTGCGAAGGTCATTGAAGTGGATGAAGCATACCTACTGTTGGAAGTATTTGACACGGGAAATAGCAATCTTTCTGAAGGTGCAAAGATTGAAGTATCAACGGATACAGTATCTGCCGATGGTTGTCCTGAATTTGTGATAGGCGAATATGCAAGAGTGCTCATGGCACGGAATACAGACAATAATCCCCCTGGTCGATTAGAAGCATTTTCTATTTGCAAGACAGACGAAACTGGGAAGGTTACCGCAGATTAAAGCGACCAATAATAATTCGTTCAACAGCCAGAACAACCGAATACCGAACATTTGTTTTCGCTCTTGCCTTAGCGCTGACTTTAGTTAGCTGCAACAAAGAGAAATCAAACAAGAAGAAGCGTCTTAACAGGGGGTGTTATAATGAAAAAAATCATTGAGGGGAAACGCAATCTTCTAATTAGCATTGTGCTTTACTGCCTTTCTATTTCTATTTTTTTGATAAGCCAGTTATCTATTGTATCTGGCACATTTATGAGTGGAAGTGTTTTTAGCTATAACTATCCTTTAAGAGTAGCAATGAATTGCTTAGCCATTGTATGTGCTGCTATTGCAGCTTTTGGCAAAACGAAAAAATTGATATTGACAGTTAAAATATTGTCATCTATATTCATTATTGCTTTCATATTGATTTTCGGAATGGAGAATAATGCTATATCTTAAACGGAAAAAGGTGGCGTATGGGAAAAGGGAAAATGGGTGCTATACCCGATTTCCAACAACAAAAACCGAATTAAAATGCGCCCCGATACTGTGCTTGAAAGCTTCCCCCTGTATTGCCCCAAATGCAAGCAGGGAGCAATCATCAATGTAAAAGTGTATGTCACATCAGTTATCAAAGAACATGGCGAACAGCCGTAAATAATTCAATAGCCATTTGGGATAGGAGCAGCTATTTTCGCACAGAAAACGGCTGCTCTTTTCTTTTAGCCATGAACAGAAAGGAGCGACCACCCATGACGAAGAAGAAAACGCCGCAGACCATCGAGGAATGCAACGCCGAGCTGGAACTCACGCAGAAGAAAATCCGGCAGTATGAGAACCGAAGCAAGATGCTTGACCGCAGGCTTGCCATAGAGAAGCGCAAGGAGCGCAACCACCGCCTTTGTTCGCGGGGCGGCTTTATTGAAAGCATCGTGCCGGAGCTTATCACCATGACGGACGAGGATGCGCAGACCTTTTTCCGACTTGCTTTGACGAGTGAACCGGCGCGGGAATTTTTGAGAAAACGAGCCGAGGAAACGACAAGCTGAATAATCCCTTGGCAACAAGGGCGCACTTATACACCCTGACGGGTGTTGTGCGCTCTGCCGAGGGCTGAACTCTCCACACAGCCACGCCGTGTTCCGAGCTTGGCGGCGTTGCCGCGAACAGGGAAAACTGCATTTTCCCTGCGACGGCTTGCGCCGTCTACCCTTTTGCACACTTGCCGCGAGGGAACGCCTTGCCGCCGCAAGCCATTCTCTCCCGTCAAGTCCGAACGAGCGAAACGGAGGTGATACCATCGCAATCTACCATTGCAGCATCAAGATCGTCAGCCGGGGAAAAGGCAAATCCGCCGTAGCCGCAGCCGCCTACCGAAGCGGCGAAAAGCTGACGAACGAGTGGGACGGATTGACCCACGACTATACGAAAAAGGGCGGCGTTGTCCATTCGGAAATACTGCTCCCGGCGCACGCCCCTCCCGCTTTCTCTGACCGCAGCACCCTGTGGAACAGCGTGGAGCTTTCCGAAAAATCCAATAACGCCCAGCTTGCGCGGGAGGTGGAGATCGCCCTGCCCGTGGAGCTATCCAGAGAGGAACAGACCCGCCTTGTGCGGGAATATTGTTCCTCTCAATTTGTTTCCAAGGGCATGATCGCCGACTTCAATCTGCACGACACGGGAGGCGGCAACCCACACGCCCATATCCTGCTGACCATGCGCCCGTTGGACGAAAGGGGCGCGTGGCTTCCGAAGTCCAAAAAGGAATATGTGCTGGATGAAAACGGCGAGAAAATCCGTCTGCCCAGCGGCAGGTACAAGACCCGCAAGGTTGACCTTGTGGACTGGAACAACCGGGAAAACGCCGAGGTCTGGCGCAGGGCGTGGGCTGACCTTGCCAACGATTTTTTAGCGCAGAACAACCGCCCGGAGCGCATCGACCACCGCAGCTATGAGCGGCAAGGGATAGACCAGCTCCCCACCGTTCATGTGGGCGTATCGGCAACGCAGATGGAGAAGAAAGGCATCGTGACCGAGCGCGGGGAGCTGAACCGAAACATCAAGGCGGCAAACCGTATCCTGCGGGAGATCCGCCGACTTGTGCGCGGCCTAAAGGACTGGATCGCGGAACTGAAAGAGAGAAAGGCCGCCCTGCTGGAAGCGTTGACAGAGGCACGGGCGCAGACCAGCGAGCCGACCATCCCACAACTGCTTGCCCGGTACATGGAGCAGCGCGGCGAGGAACGCGCCGACTGGACTTCCAAGGGCAAGCTCAAGGGCGCTGTTTCCGACTTCAACAAGGTGCAGGCGGCAATGGAGTTTCTGCGGCAGAAAGAAATCTCCACCGTGGAAACCCTTGACAGACAGCTTGATGGTATCAGCGAAAACGCCGTTGCCATCCGTGACAGCATGAGGAAAGCGGAGCGCCGGATCAAGGACATCGACACCCTGCTCTCCCACATCGGGAACTATGAGAAATACAAGCCGGTCTACAAGGAGTATGCCGCCATCGGCTGGAAGAAGCAGAAGGAGAAATTCGAGGAAGCCCACAGGGGCAAGCTGGACGCATACCGGGCAGCCGCCCGGTATGTCAAGACCCACCTGTCCGGCACGTCCTACAGCCGCAAGGAGCTGGAAGCCGAACGCAAAGACCTTGCCGCCGCCCTGCCCGGCAAACGGGAGGAGCTGGAAGCGGTACAGGCAGACGTGCGGACGCTGCGGGACGTGCGGCACTGGCTCAATCAGGTGCTGCCGCCGGAGCAGTACCGCCAGACCGCCGAGCCGGGGAAAAAGCCATCCATAGTGGAGGGCTTGAAAGGCCGGGAGCAGCGTATCCGGCAGGAGCAGGAGAAACGGCAGCAACCGCCCCGGACACAGAAACAACAGGATATGGAGCTCTAACCTTAACATCAGGCACCCGCCATTTTCAATTCTGGAATGACGGGTGCCTTTTTCATTTCAAGGAGGCTGCGATTGCATTTATTTGAAGCTGTGAAGCAGTCTGTCATCACAAGGCAGGCTGCCGAGCGATACGGATTGAACGTGAACAGAAACGGCATGGCGGTCTGCCCGTTCCACAGGGACAGACACCCAAGCATGAAGGTTGATCGCCGCTATTACTGCTTCGGCTGCGGAGCGACCGGGGACGTGATCGATTTTGTTTCCCGGCTGCATGGGATAAGCGCAAAGGAAGCCGCCCTCATGCTGGCGCAGGATTTCTCCATCCCCTGCGGGGACGGAACGGACGCGCCCCGCCAGTCTGCCGTGAAGAAGCTGCGGCAGGAAGCCGAGGAACAGAAATACAGGCGCATGGAGCGGCATTGCTTTCAGGTGCTTGCAGACTATTATCACCTGCTGCGCCGATGGAGGGAGGAACACGCCCCCAGCCAGCCAGATGAGGCGTGGCATCCTCTGTTTGTGGAAGCCCTGCAAAGGCTGGACTATATCGAATACCTGCTGGACGGGCTTTTGTCCGATGATCTGCGGGAACGGACTGCCATCGTCACAGAGTACGGAAAGGAAGTGAGAGCGATTGAGCAAAGAATTTCAGGACTTGCCGCCGCAGGTCCGGGAGGCCGTGAGGAACGCGCCGGACAGCGCCGCGCCGATGCGGAGCGTTGAGGAAGTAAAGGCGATGCTGGACACCACCGAAAAAGGCGGCGTCCGCAACAGCATAAGGAACTGCCTGACCGTATTCCAGTATGACCCCCTGCTTGCCGGGGCGCTGGCCTACAACCTTTTGACCGACAGAACAGACCTTGTAAAGCCCATCGGCTGCCAGCGTCCACACGGCGCGTCCATGACCGACACGGATATGAAATATATCCGGCTATACCTTGAAGAAACCTACGGCCTGACCAGCGAGAGGAAGATCGCGGACGCTGCCGACCTTGCCGCCCATCAGAACAGCTACCACCCCGTAAGGGACTATCTGAACGGTCTGGTATGGGACGGGACGGAGCGCATACGCTTCTGTCTGCGGCACTTTCTGGGAGCCGCAGCGGACACCTACACCTGCGAAGCCCTGAAGCTCTTTCTGCTGGGCGCGATTCACCGGGCATACAGACCCGGCTGCAAGTTTGAGGTCATGCTCTGTCTGGTGGGCGGTCAGGGCGCGGGCAAGTCCACCTTTTTCCGGCTGCTGGCGGTAAGGGACGAATGGTTTTCCGACGACCTGCGGAGACTGGACGATGATAACGTCTACCGAAAGCTGCAAGGTCACTGGATCATTGAAATGTCGGAAATGATCGCCACAGCCAACGCAAAGAGCATCGAGGAAATCAAATCATTTTTGAGCCGACAGAAGGAGGTCTACAAGATACCCTATGAAACCCACCCGGCAGACCGCCCCCGTCAATGCGTGTTCGGCGGCACTTCTAACGCGCTGGACTTCCTGCCCCTTGACCGAAGCGGCAACCGGCGTTTTCTCCCGGTGCTGGTAAACCCGGAGCAGGCGGAGGTACACATTTTGGAGGACGAGGCCGCTTCACGGGCATATATCAGCCAGCTATGGGCGGAGGCAATGGCGCTTTACCGGGCGGGCAGATGGAAGCTGACGTTCAGCCCGGAGCTGGTGCGCTACCTAAAAGACCACCAGCGGGATTTCATGCCGGAGGATACCAAGGCGGGGATGATACTTGCCTATCTCGACCGCTGCACCAGCGATGCGGTCTGCTCCAAGCAGCTATACAGAGAAGCCCTGAACCACCCCTTTGACGAGCCGAAGCAATGGGAGATACGGGAGATCAACGAGATCATGAACCAGTGCGTGACCGGCTGGAACTACTTTTCCAACCCCCGTATGTTCCCACAGTACGGCAGGCAAAAGGGCTGGGAACGGGAAAATGCGACAACGGACACCGGCAACGAGGACGAGAAAATCCCCGACGGCTTTGTGCCTGTCACAGAACAGATGGAGCTTCCATTCTGAAAAATCCGGGAAAATCACAACTCGTTGCATACCCCGTTGCTATCCCGTTGCCGACCCCGTTGCCGGGGAAAATGCTGTAGCCGCAAGGCTTTTCCCCTCTCTGACAACCAAAACAACAGAAAAATAAAAGAAAAAGTAAATAGTAGCCAACCCGCCAGATAGGGATTGTTTGCAAGGTCTTTTGAAGCCCGTTGCCGGACTTCGTTGCCGACGCTCCCCTGTCTGGCTATTTTCATGTAAGGAGGTAACTGCCTATGGCGAAAAACAAGACCCGAATCGATGTGATCGCCGTCTTTGACGGGGAGCTGGACGCTACCGATGTTTTTGTGAGCCTGATCGCGCAGAAGCACTCGCAGAAATCCAGCGAGGAATCCGGCAAGAATAATCTTGCGAAAACACAAGATTTATGCTATACTAAAGACAAGGTTCAGGTAACCGGCGTTCCGTCTGGATTGTGCGGGTAAAACGGTTATGATGAACGGATATGATGTGATGAGCGCGGCGCTTGCCGGGGGCTTCCGGGCAGCTATCTACTGCCGGTTAAGCAAGGACGATGACCAGCAAGGGGAGAGCGCCAGCATCGCCAACCAGCGGGATATGCTGGAAAGCTACTGCGAGAAGCAGGGATGGGAGGTTGTGGCAGTCTATCAGGACGATGGCTATACGGGGCTGAACATGGAACGCCCCGACCTGAAACGGATGCTGAAAGCCATCGAGCGCAGACAGGTAAATCTTGTGATAACGAAAGATTTATCGAGGCTGGGCAGAAATTACTTGCAGACCGGGCATCTCATTGAGGACTTTTTCCCAAGGAACGGAGTGCGCTATATCGCCATGAACGACGGCATAGACACCCTGCGGGAGAACAACGACATTGCGCCGTTCAAAAATATCCTAAACGAGATGTACAGCAAGGACATTTCCAAGAAAGTCCATTCGTCCTACCTGCTGAAAGCGCAGAAAGGCCAGTTTACCGGCTGCGTCGCCCCGTTTGGATACAGGAAAGACCCGGAGGACAAAAACCACCTGCTGATCGACCCGGAAACAGCCCACATTGTCCGGCTGATATTCGGGTACGCGCTGGAGGGGCACGGCCCGAACTATATCCGGCGCAGGCTGGAGGAACGGAAGCTCCCCTGCCCCACATGGTGGAACAGGGAGCGCGGGATACGCAACGTCCGCACCCGGTGGGAGCAGCAAGACCCGGAGAACGGGAAATATATCTGGGACTTTTCCGTGATAAAAGACCTGCTGATGAATCCCGTCTACACCGGGGCGATCGCTTCGCAGAAAACGGAGTACCGTTTCAAGATCGGGACTATCGGCAGCAAGAGGCCGGAGGACTGGATCGTGGTGGAGGGGACGCATGAGCCGCTGGTGGACAAGAGGGACTTTGCCATCGTGCAGAGAAAGCTCAAATCCCGCCAGCGTCCGGGGGCTTCCGGCGAGCCGAGCCTGTTCGCGGGGCTTCTCAAATGCGGGGAGTGCGGGAAGTCGCTGACCGTCCGCTACACCAATGCCAAGCACCCGCAGCGGATTTATTCCTGCAAGACCTACAATGCCTTTGGGAAGCACCATTGCAGCCAGCACAGAATTGAGTATGACACCCTCACAAGCCTTGTGCTGCACAAAATCCGGGAGTGCGCCGCCGCTGCCCTGATGGACGGCGAGGCCGTAGCCGACAGACTGACCGGCAACTGCGAGGCCGAGCAGAAAGGACAGCGGGAGGCACTGGAACGGGCTTTGGCAAAGGACGAGGAACGGATCGAAACGCTGGAAAAGATGGTGCTGCGGCTTTATGAGGACATGGTAGCCGGACGCATCACGGAAAACAATTTCGATCTCCTGCTGGCAAAGACACAGAAGGAACAGGCCGAGCTAAAGGAAAAGGCCGCAGAAGCCCGGAAGCGGCTGGACGATGAAGCCCGCCTTGCGGTGGACGCGAGGGAATGGGTGGAATCCATACAGGAATACCGGGACATTGCGGAGCTTGACGCTGCCACTCTAAACCGCCTTATCAAAGAAATCGTTGTCCATGAAACCATTGACAGCGACAAGACAAGACACATTTCTATCGAAATTCATTTCAATCTCAAGCCCCTGCCGGAAGTAGAGCAGGTCACGGGATGATCTGCCCCACGTCGGGGGAACTTCTGAAAACTTCATATATTTTTTGACACGCCGCCGCCCGCCATCGAGCAGAGTTTTACTCCTAATTGGGGATAAAACAGCTCATGGCGGGCGGCGGTGTCGCCCTCATCGGTACCGTACTTGTACCGCTACTGAACGGATTGTTTGGATAAGCGCAGGAGGTAATCACCGATGCAGAGCATACTTGACGCGATTAACGAATGGATAAAGGAAATCCTGCTCGGAGCCATTAACGGAAATCTGTCAACTATGTTCGGGGATGTAAACGAAAAGGTCGGCACCATTGCAGCAGAGGTCGGGCAAACCCCGCAGGGCTGGAACGCAAGCATATTTTCCATGATACGAACGCTCAGTGAGAATGTGATCGTTCCCATAGCGGGGCTTGTCATTACCTATGTCCTCTGCTATGAGCTTATCAGCATGATCGTTGAGAAGAACAATATGCACGAAATGGACACGTTCATGTTCTTCAAGTGGTTTTTCAAGGCGTGGGTAGCGGTTTTCCTCGTTACCCACACCTTTGATATTACAATGGCAGTCTTTGACGTAGCGCAGCACGTCGTGTCCGGCGCGTCAGGGGTAATCAGCGGCAGCACCAGCATAGATGCTGCCGCTGCACTGTCATCCATGCAGGCGGGACTTGAAGCAATGGAAATCCCCGAACTATTACTGCTCGTGATCGAAACGGGACTTGTCAGCCTGTGCATGAAAATCATGTCGGTGCTGATAACGGTTATCCTGTACGGCAGAATGATTGAAATATACCTTTACTGCTCCGTAGCGCCGATTCCGTTTGCCACCATGACAAACCGGGAATGGGGACAGGTTGGAAACAACTACCTGAAATCCCTGTTGGCTCTCGGCTTCCAAGGCTTCCTGATTATGATCTGCGTTGCCATTTACGCGGTGCTGGTAAACAACATGATTATAGCGGACAGTCTGCACAGCGCGATCTTCTCCCTTGCAGCCTATACCGTCCTGTTGTGCTTTAATCTTATGAAATCCGGCTCTCTTGCAAAATCCATTTTTGCAGCGCATTAAGGAGGCAGCCTATCAACCGAAAATACAACATCATATACGCCGACCCGCCGTGGCGATACAGTCAAAGGCGGCTTTCCGGCGCAGCAGAACACCATTACCCGACCATGAGCATAGAGGAACTATGTGCGCTTCCCGTTTCCGAACTTGCAGAAAGGGACAGCGCACTTTTTCTTTGGGCGACCTTTCCGCAGCTTCCCGAAGCCCTGCGCCTGATCCGCGCATGGGGCTTTACCTATAAGACCGTTGCCTTTGTATGGCTGAAAACAAACCGCAAAGCCCGGACGTGGTTTTACGGGCTGGGCTTCTGGACGCGGGGCAATGCGGAAATCTGTCTGCTTGCCACCAAAGGGCACCCGAAGCGGAAAGCGGCGGGTATTCATCAATTCATCATCAGCCCCATAGAGCAGCACAGCAAAAAGCCCGACGAAACACGGGACAAGATCGTTGCGCTCATGGGGGATCTTCCCCGCATAGAACTGTTTGCACGGCATACGCCGCCCGGCTGGGATGTGTGGGGCAATGAAGTAACCAGCGATATAACACTTTGAAAGGAGGGTTTTACATGGCGTATGTACCCGTACCCAAAGACCTGACAAAGGTAAAAACAAAGGTCATTTTCAACCTGACAAAACGGCAGATCATTTGCTTTTCGGCAGCCCTTGTAATAGGTCTGCCGATTTTCTTTTTGACAAAAGGAAGTATTGGGACAAGCACCGCAGCGTTTCTTATGATCCTTATCATGCTCCCGTGCTTTCTCTTTGCCATGTACGAAAAACACGGGCAGCCCCTTGAAACGGTACTGAAAAACATCATCAATACCAAGTTTATTATGCCGAAGGAGCGCCCTTATCGAACCGAAAACTTTTACGCCGTCCTTGAACGGCAGAGACAACTTGAAAAGGAGGTATCAGCGATTGCGAAAGGCAAAAGCAAAACCCGCAGCGGCAAAGCATAAGCTGACCCGCGCAGAAAAGAAGCAGATTGCCGCCGTGATTAAGGTGGCAAAGGGCGACGGCAAGCCCCATACTGCGCAGCAGACGATCCCGTATCTGACTATGTACCCGGACGGCATCTGCCGGGTGACGGAAACAAGATACAGTAAAAGCCTTGCTTTCGAGGATATAAACTATCAGCTTGCGCAGCCGGACGACAAGACCGCCATTTTTGAAAACTGGTGCGATTTTCTCAACTACTTTGACGCTTCCGTGTCGTTCCAGCTTTCCTTTATCAATCAGGGCGCACGGGAGGACGAAGCGGAAAGACAGATCGACATTCCCCCGCAGGACGACGCTTTCAATTCCATCCGTACAGAGTATGCGGATATGCTGAAAAACCAGCTTGCGAAAGGTAATAACGGACTTGTCAAGGCAAAGTACATTACCTTTTCCGTGGAAGCGGACAGCTTAAATGCGGCAAAAGCCCGTCTGTCCCGTATCGAAACCGACGTACTGAACAACTTTAAGGCGCTGGGCGTGTCGGCACACCCGCAGACGGGCTATGAACGCTTACAGGTCATGCACGGTATTTTCCACCCGGAGGGCGAGCCATTCCGCTTCTCCTATGATTGGCTGATCCCGACGGGGCTTTCCACAAAGGACTTTATCGCCCCGTCCTCTTTCCGTTTCGGTGAGGGCAGGACCTTCCGCATGGGGCGCAAGATCGGCGCGGTATCGTTCCTTGAAATTCTTGCGCCGGAGCTGAACGACAGACTGCTTGCAGACATTCTTGACCTTGAAACGGGCGTGATCGTCAATCTCCACATTAAGAGTATCGACCAGACCGAAGCAATCAAGACCATCAAGCGCAAGATCACCGACCTTGACAAAATGAAGATCGAGGAACAGAAAAAAGCGGTGCGCAGCGGCTATGACATGGACATTATCCCCTCCGACCTTGCCACCTACGGCAGCGAAGCAAAAAACCTCTTGCAGGACTTACAGAGCCGCAACGAGAGAATGTTTTTGCTGACCTTCCTTGTGGTAAATCTTGCAGACACAAAGCGGAAGCTGGAAAATGACGTATTCGCAGCGGCGGGCATTGCGCAGAAATACAACTGCGCTCTGACCCGCCTTGACTATCAGCAGGAACAGGGGCTTATGAGCAGTATTCCGCTGGGCGAAAACCTCATTTCCATTCAAAGAGGGCTGACGACTTCCAGCACGGCGATCTTCATTCCCTTTATCACGCAGGAGCTTTTTCAGCGGGGCGCAGCTTTGTATTACGGCTTAAACGCCCTTTCCAACAACATGATCCTGTGCGACCGCAAGCAGCTTAAAAACCCCAACGGCCTGATCCTCGGTACACCGGGCAGCGGCAAGAGCTTTGCCGCAAAACGGGAAATGACAAACGCCTTTCTCATTACGGACGACGATATTATCATCTGCGACCCGGAAGCAGAGTATGCGCCGCTGGTGCAGCGGCTTCACGGACAGGTGATCCGCATTTCCCCGACCAGCCCCCACTACATCAATCCCATGGATATTAACCTCAATTACAGTGAGGACGACAGCCCCCTTGCGCTGAAATCGGATTTTCTGCTCTCTTTGTGTGAGCTGGTGATCGGCGGCAAGGAGGGCCTCGCGCCCGTGGAAAAGACCGTCATTGATAGAGCCGTACGCAACGTGTACCGCCCGTTCCTTGCAGACCCCGATCCGGCGAAAATGCCGATTTTGGGCGATCTGTACGATGAACTTCTGAGGCAGCCGGAGCCGGAAGCGGCGCGTGTGGCGGCGGCTTTTGAACTTTATGTTTCCGGCAGTCTGAACGTCTTTAACCACCGTACCAATGTAGAGCTTTCTAACCGCCTTGTCTGCTTTGATATTAAGCAGCTCGGAAAGCAGCTTAAAAAGCTGGGGATGCTCATTGTGCAGGATCAGGTGTGGAACAGAGTAACCGTCAACCGTGCAGAGAAGAAAGCGACCCGCTACTACATGGACGAATTTCATCTGCTCTTAAAGGAGGAACAGACCGCCGCCTATTCCGTGGAGATTTGGAAGCGTTTTCGTAAATGGGGCGGCATCCCCACCGCGATCACGCAGAATGTCAAAGACCTGTTATCCAGCCGCGAAGTGGAAAACATCTTTGAAAACAGCGATTTTGTCCTCATGCTCAATCAGGCCGTGGGCGACCGGGAAATCCTTGCAAAGCAGCTTAATATCTCCCCGCAGCAGATGAAGTATGCGACCCATACCGAGGCTGGCGAGGGCTTGATCTTCTATGGAAATGTGGTACTGCCCTTTGTTGACCGCTTCCCGAAAGATACCGAGCTATACAGGGTAATGACGACGAAGCCGGAGGAAATGGGCGCATGATGAAGGACTGTATCATAAACCGCGACGCGCTGCTTGCCCTCAGGGAGCTTCCCGATGAAAGCGTCTATTGCTGCGTTACAAGCCCGCCCTATTATGCCCTGCGGGACTACGGGCTTGACGCGCAGATCGGGCAGGAGGAAACGCCGGAGCAATATATTGAAAAGCTGGTCTGTGTGTTTCGAGAGCTGCGCCGGGTGCTGCGCTCTGACGGCACCTTTTGGCTCAATATTGCAGATACCTATTGCGGTACAGGCAGCAAAGGAATATACCGCGACCCGCGAAACCCAAACGGCAGAAACGGACAGGCCTTTGCCTTAAACAGCCGCGTTTCCGGCTGCAAGCAAAAAGACCTGATCGGCATCCCGTGGATGCTTGCCTTTGCCCTGCGCTCTGACGGGTGGTATCTGCGCAGCGATATTATATGGCAGAAGGACAACCCCATGCCGGAAAGCTGCAAAGACCGACCGAGCCGATGCTATGAGCATATCTTTTTACTGGCAAAATCCAAGCACTACTATTACGACGCTGCCGCCATTGCCGAGCCGATCGCGCCCACAACGGCAGCGCGGTATCGCGGCAGCCGCAGCGAAAGCAGCAAGTATTCTGCCGGAGTTCCCGGACAGGGCAAGGTGCAGAACATCAACAAAGCACGAAGCGGCGGCTATTACGACGACGCCTTGATCCCCACCACAAGGAACAAGCGGGACGTATGGCTGATTAACACGGTTCCCTACAAGGGCGGGCATTTTGCCGCGTTCCCGCCGAAGCTGGCAGAAACCTGTATCTTAGCCGGTTGTCCCAAAGGCGGCATTGTCCTTGACCCCTTTTTCGGAAGCGGAACAACAGGGCTTGCCGCAAAGCGCCTTGAAAGACATTATATCGGGATCGAACTGAACACCGCCTACTGTGAACTTGCAAAAGAAAGGATCGGAGGTGAGAAACCTTGAAAGAGCCGTTAAAGCCCCGGGATAAGATCGTACAGAAAATGACCCGTGAGGGCGCAATCGAGATCAACGAAACAAAAAGCGAAGCAAAACGGATCAGTAACCGTATTCGGGACGCGGATTTTCAAACAGTGCCGGAACAGACCCCGCAGGAGGCAGAGCCGAGTTCGGCGGCTTCCGTAAGCAGCGCCCCGACCGCTTATACAGCACCCCCAAAGCAGAATACCGGGACAGCCGAGCGCGTTTTTGAACGGCTTGACGCGGGACATACCCGCAGCGCCAGCAAAAAGGCAGTGCAAAGAGCGCAAAAGCAAGCGACAGCAAAAACAAAATCCTCCCGCTTGCAGTTTACCGAGGAAGAACGCAGCATCCCGGAGCTGAAACAGTATATCGCAAAATCCGAAAAAGCGGCTGACCGTCTGGACGCGGCAAAGGCAGCGATCCCCAAAGAAAAGAAACTTGTCCGGGAGCGCGTATTTGACGAAGCCGCAGGCAAGGGCAAAACCCGTCTGCATTTTGAGGAACGGGAAAAGCCGCCTAATTTCAAAGGAACGTCAAGCCCGCTATCCCGCCCGGTGCAGGAGGCGGGCGTTTTCGTTCACAACAAGATACATTCCGTGGAAAAGAACAATTCCGGCGTGGAGGGTGCGCACAAAGCGGAAGAAGCTGCCGAACGCGGCCTAAGGTACGGGAAACGCAGAGTACAGGATCACCGCCGCAGCCAAAAGCTGAAACCCTACCGGGCATCGGCAAAAGCGGAAAAAGCTGCATACAAGGCAAACGTGGAGTATCAGTATCAAAAGGTGCTGCATGAAAACCCGCAGCTTAAAAGCAATCCCGTGTCCCGTTTCTGGCAGAAGCAGCAAATCAAAAAGCAATACGCAAAAACAGCCAAAGCCGGAGGTACGGCGGCAGCAAAGGCAGCTACGGAAAATGCCCGTAAAGCGGCAAAGAAAACCGCAGAGAAAACGGAAAAAACCGTTTCCTTTGTGGCAAGACACTCGGCAGGCGTGGCAATCGCCGTCGGTGCGCTGCTGCTTACCATCCTGATTTTTACCGGGCTATCGTCCTGTTCCTCTCTGTTTTCCGGCGTTCTCAACGGTATTGTCGGGACTTCCTACACATCGGAGGACAGCGACCTTGTAGCGGTGGAAAACAGCTATGCAGCAAAGGAAAACGAACTACAAAACAAGATCAACAATATTGAACGGGATCACCCCGGCTACGATGAGTACCGCTATGACCTTGACAACATCGGACACAACCCCCATGAGCTGGCTTCCTACCTGACCGCCTTACTGCAAAGCTACACTCCGCAGAGCGCACAGGCAGAGCTTAACCGTATCTTTGATCTGCAATATACACTGACGCTGACGGAGGAAGTGGAAGTACGGTATCGGACGGAAACGCGAACTGACACATGGACGGACGCTGACGGGAATATTTACAGCGATACCTACGAAGTGGAAGTACCCTACAACTATTACATTCTCAATGTGGAGCTTAAAAACCGTTCGATTTCCTCTTTTGCCTCACAGCGATTAAACGCCGATCAGCTTGAAATGTACTACGTCTATTTGCAGACCAGCGGCAACAAGCCCCTGATCTTTGGCGGCGGTACGGCTGATATGAGTGCGTCCGAGGATTTAAGCGGCGTTCAGTTTGTGAACGGGACGCGCCCCGGCAATCCTGCTCTTGTGGACATTGCAAAGGCACAGGTCGGAAACGTGGGCGGCGCTCCCTATTGGAGCTGGTACGGCTTTGACAGCCGCGTTGCGTGGTGCGCCTGTTTCGTGTCCTGGTGCTACAATCAGGCGGGATTATCCGAGCCTTGCTTTGCCGCCTGTCAGTCGCAGGGCGTTCCGTGGTTTACCTCTCATGGACAATGGGGTGCGCGGGGCTATGCAAACATAGCACCCGGCGACGCGATTTTCTTTGATTGGGAGCTGGACGGCAGCGCAGATCATGTAGGCATCGTGATCGGTACTGACGGTGAGCGCGTCTATACCGTAGAGGGCAATTCCGGCGACGCCTGCAAGATCAAGAGCTATGCCCTTGACTATGCCTGTATCAAAGGATACGGGCTGATGAATTGGAACTGATATTAGAAAGGAGATTTTTCAGTATGGCTATGAACAAAATTGAACGCATTGAAAAGGAAATGGAAAAGACCCGTGAGAAGATCACGGAGTATCAGAACAGATTGCGCACGTTGGAAGCGCAGAAAACCGAAGCGGAGAACCTGCAGATCGTCCAGCTTGTCCGCAGCGTCCGTATGACGCCGCAGGAGCTTTCCGCGCTGCTTTCCGGCGGCGCGATTCCCGGCATGACTGCCGCACCCGCAGACTATGACGAACAGGAGGAAAACGACCATGAAGAATAAACGACGCTTCCGCTCTCTTGCCGTGCTGCTTGCCGTCCTTGTTCTCTTGGGTGGCTTTTCTGTTACCGCCTATGCGCAGACCCCGACAGACGAAACAGACGATAGCGGCGTGATTTATGAGCCGCAGCCCTTGACCCCGGAGGGCAACATGACCCTTGTTGATGACATTTCCGGCGAAGCGGCAAAGGATAAGCAGTTTATCGTTGTGCAGAGCAGAAAGGGCGACTACTTCTATATCGTCATAGATAACGCTGCCGAGGGTGAAAACAAGGTGCATTTCTTAAATCAGGTGGATGAAGCGGATCTCCTGTCCATTATTGAAAGCGAGGAAACACAGCAGGCACCCGCCGTATGTACCTGTACGGATAAATGCAGTGCGGGACATATCAATACTTCCTGCCCGGTATGCAGCGTCAATATGGCAGGGTGCAGCGGAAAAGAAGCGGCACCGCAGCCTGACGAGCAGACCGAACAGACGCAGGAAGATAAGCAAGGCGGTAACATGGGCGGCCTTGCACTGATCCTTGTCCTTGCCCTGCTTGGTGGCGGTGTGATCTACTATTTCAAGGTGGTAAAGCCGAAGCAGAATACAAAGGGCGGCACTGATCTTGACGAGCTGGATTTTGACGAGTTTGACGAGGACGACACCGACGAGCTTGATGAGGAAACGCAGGAGGATGAAAACTAAACGATAATGACCTAAAAAGAGCACCTATTCAAACTCTCTGAATAGGTGCTCTGCTTTATAGGCCTTGTATTGCCGCTTGTATCATTGCGCTTGTAATTGCGGTTGCAATTTCCTTAACAGCATCTAAGACAAATGGGATTCCCTTTTTCTTGATAGTTTCTTTGGTTTTATTCCAGACCGTATCACTTTTGATTTTATCAAGGAGTTCGTGACCGTCCCACGTTAAGCGCCCAACCCCGAAAAATTGCAGCTCATTTTCTGAATAATGCCCCTTATAGTCATAGACCAATCCCGCATCATGCAGAATTGCACAATGATAAGCGATTGTTTTCATATCATAACCGTCAATCGTTAGCTGATGGCTCATTAGAGCAGTGTCAACATACTTTTCTTCAATAGCAAATAGGATTTTCCTGATAAGCTCCATATCTCTTTGCATGGTATCACCCTCTCATACAATTTATAAGCAAATTATATATTTCTTTCTTTCAAAAAACAAGAATAGGAGGCGAACAAATGAATTATCAACTTGTAATTGCAGAAAAGCCGAGCGTGGCGGCGAGTATCGCCGCTGCGCTTGGCGCAAAGGAGAAAAAGGACGGATATATCGAGGGCAGCGGCTACCTCATTTCATGGTGCATCGGGCATCTTGTAGAGTTTGCGGAGGCTGCCGCCTATGGGGAGCAGTACAAAAAATGGAACTATGACAGCTTACCCATTCTGCCGCAGGAATGGCAGTACACCCTTGCCCCCGAAAAGGCGAAGCAGTACAAAATCCTAAAAGACCTCATGCACCGTGCGGACGTTTCCGAAGTGGTAAATGCCTGTGACGCGGGACGCGAAGGAGAACTCATTTTCCGTTTCGTTTACAACATGGCAGAGTGCAAAAAGCCCATGCGCCGCCTTTGGATTTCCTCAATGGAGGATGCGGCGATCCGGCAGGGCTTTTCAAACCTCAAGGACGGGCGCGAGTACGAAGCCCTGTATGCTTCTGCTCTCTGCCGCGCAAAGGCTGACTGGCTGATCGGGATCAATGCGACCCGCCTTTTCTCCTGCCTGCACAAAAAGACGCTGAATGTGGGGCGTGTTCAGACCCCGACCTTAAAAATGCTGGCAGATCGGGACGAAGCGATCCGCACATTTCAAAAGGAAAAAAACTATCTGACCCGGCTTGCTCTCCCCGGCGCGGAAGCATCCAGCGAAAGGATCACGGACAAGAGCAAAGCGGAAACACTCAAAACGGCTTGCGAGCAATCGCAGGCCGTTTGTACTTCCGTCACCCGTGAGAAAAAGACGGTTTCACCCCCGAAGCTCTTTGACCTAACGAGCTTACAGCGGGAGGCAAACCGCATTTTCGGCTACACGGCAAAGCAGACCCTTGACCTTGCACAGGCGCTTTATGAAAAGCGGCTTTTGACCTATCCGAGGACAGACAGCAATTTCCTGACAGACGACATGAAAGAAACGGCTGAAAAGACCGCTGAAATGCTTACGGATAAGCTGCCCTTTATGCAGGGTATCGCCTTTGCCCCGACGGTTTCACAGGTGCTTGACAGCAAGAAAGTGTCCGACCACCACGCGATCATCCCGACAATGGAGCTTTCAAAGACCGACCTTGCGACGCTGCCGGAGAGTGAACGGAACATCCTCATTCTGACCGGGGTACGTCTGCTGCTGGCAACCTCTGAGCCGTATATCTATGAAGCGGTGACGGCGGTATTCTCCTGCGCGGATGCAGTATTCACCGCAAAGGGAAAGACGGTGCTTTCGGAGGGCTGGAAAGAGCTTGAACGGCGTTACCGCAGCGGCTTGAAAGAAAAGCCGGACGAGGAAGAAGAAACGGCGCTGCCGGACTTCTCCGAGGGACAGACCTTTGACCACCCCGGCGCAAAGGTTACGGAGCATTTCACCGCGCCCCCGAAGCCCCATACGGAAAGCTCGCTGCTGTCCGCTATGGAACGCGCCGGAAACGAGGACACAGACCCCGACGCCGAGCGCAAGGGCTTAGGTACGCCAGCTACCCGCGCCGCCGTCATTGAAAAGCTGGTGAAATCCGGCTTTGCAGTGCGCAAAGGCAAGCAGCTTCTTCCGACCCATGACGGCAATACCCTTGTCGGTATTCTGCCCGATACCCTGACAAGCCCCATGCTTACCGCTGAATGGGAAAACACCCTGACGCAGATTGCAAAGGGACGCGCTGACGCAGAGCGCTTCATGCAGGGCATCGAAGCTATGGCGCGGGAGCTGGTAAAAAACTATCCTGTTCCCGCTGCAAACGATCCGGCACTTTTCAAAGAGGAAAAGTCCGTGATCGGGAGCTGCCCCCGCTGCGGCGCTCCTGTCTATGAGGGAAAGAAAAACTATTACTGCTCTGACAACGGCTGCGGCTTTGTCATGTGGAAGAATGACCGCTTTTTTGAAGAACGAAAAGTGAGCTTCACCCCGAAGATCGCCGCTGCACTTCTGAAAGACGGCAGCGTAAAGGCGAAAAAGCTCTATTCCCCCAAAACGGGCAAAAGCTATGACGGCAGCATTGTTTTAGCCGATACGGGCGGGAAATACGTCAACTACCGTATTACGCTTCCGGGGAAAGAATAACTGACGCAGCAAGCATAGGAAAACGGTACCCTTTTCCGTAAAATCCCTGCTTTCGCCTGACGGCGATTGCGGGGATTTTGGCTTGTTGGGAAAATCCCAAACCCTTATGAGACGAAAGGAGGCAGCGCCATAGCCGAAAAAGCAAAAATCGAGATACAAAACGACGTTATGCGGATTGATACCGGGCAAACAGCCTTTGATATGCAGCAGATCGAAAACCGCCGTTTTATGTATCAGCCGCAGACGGGAACGCTCATTCTGGGCTATCAGTACAAAGGAAATCACCTTGCGTCAAGCCACGCCGACGAGCATTTCAAAAGCGGTGCCGCAGAGCCGTTCGACAGCTTCATTCGCGGCTGGATCGGCAGCGGAAAATCCTACCCGCACGGCATCATTCACTTTGCACCGAACATTCCGGCAGACAACGTACAGGTCTTTGACCGGGCTTATTCCACCTTGCAGATGTTCCGCGATAACGGCGCAGCCGGCAATACCGTGATACGCGGTTTTGGCGCAAGCTGGGAACAGCCGCTTAATCAAATCATCATCGAAAGGAGAAATCAAATGGACGAACAAAACACAAACACAGCCGTACCCGTCAATCCCATTATGCTGTCCGGGGAAAACAGCGCGGACAGACTGAAAGAAATCACAGACCGCTTAGAGCAGGGCATCAAGGAGCTTTTCGAGAGTGAACGCTACAAAGAATATCTGCGCGTCATGTCGAAGTTTTATAATTACAGCTTCAATAATACGATGCTGATTGCCATGCAGAAGCCGGACGCTTCCCTTGTGGCGGGCTTCACCGCATGGAAAAACAACTTTCAGAGAAATGTTATCAAGGGCGAAAAAGGCATCCGCATCCTTGCCCCGGCACCGTTTAAGGTAAAGCGGGAAATGGAAAAGCTCGACCCGCAGACACAGCAGCCGATCATCGGAAAGGACGGCAAGCCCGTAACGGAAGAACAGGAGGTTACGATCCCTGCCTTTAAGGTGGTATCCGTCTTTGACGTATCACAGACCGAAGGCAAGGAGCTTCCCAATATCGGTGTGGACGAACTGACGGGCGACGTGGAGCAGTACAAGGACTTTTTCGCAGCCCTTGAACGAACTTCCCCCGTGCCGATCGGCTTTGAAAAGATCGAAAGCGGCGCACACGGCTATTATCACTTGGAGGAAAAGCGCATTGCCATTGACGAGGGCATGAGCGAACTGCAAACGCTGAAAACTGCTATCCATGAAGTATCACACGCAAAGCTGCATGATATTGACCTGAACGCACCGAAAGACGAGCAGCAAGTAAGACCTGACCGCCGTACCCGCGAAGTGGAAGCGGAAAGCGTTGCCTATACCGTCTGCCAGCACTACGGGCTTGATACGTCGGACTACTCTTTCGGGTATGTCGCCGGATGGAGCAGCGGCAAGGAGCTTACGGAACTGAAAGGCTCTCTGGAAACGATCCGCAGTGCAGCAAACGAGATCATTAACAGCATCGACGGGCATTTGAAAGAAATCCAGCAGGAGCGCGAAGCGGCACAGCCGGAGCAGGCCGAAGAACAGGAAGCAGTGTTCCTTTTGGACGACGAAACCTATCTGCATATCCAGACTTCCGAAAACGGATATGACTATACCCTTTATGACCGCAGCCTGTCCGAGATCGACGGCGGGCAGCTTGATAACCCCGATCTGTCTTTGACCGCTGCCCGTGATGAAATCCTTGCGCTGCATGAGCTGACGCCGGAAAACGTGGATCAGGTTTTTCTTGCACAGTTTGAGCAGTTACAGGAAGCGGCAGCACAGGAAAAAGAAGCGTTACCCCCGTCCCTTGATCCTGCCGTGCAGCCCGTCGTAACCGTTCTTTGGAGTGAAAGCGACAAATTACAGGAGGGTGAAAAATTATCTCTTGCACGCGCAGATACCCTTTTTGCAAATCTTGATGAAGCCCACAAGGATATTCCCGGCTACGATAAAACGAAGTTCCGCATTGATTTTACAATGAACGGAGAACCCGATTATTACGAGGGCAGACAGGACTTTGGCGACGGGGACGGCGGCCTGATCGCGCATATCGAGAAGTATCACGCCTACTATCAGAACAACGACGATTGGGACAGCTTTCTTCTGCACAGTCAGGGCAAGGAAGCTCTTGACGCAGACAAGGCACAGCGGGATATGCTGCTCAATGAATTTATCCCGTATCTGAAACTGCATTGCAATCTCTCCGCGCAGGAAAAGGAGGCTTCCGGCGTATTGGAGGGCGGCGAAGCGCTCACCCCGGGGCAGACGGAATACTTTGAAGCTGTCCTTGCTCATGTGGATGTATGCCGTGAAAAGCTGAACAACGGCGAGTATCAGCTACCAGACCCGCCGCAGCTTTCCGACTACCTCCACGAAGCCGAAGAACTGGAAACCTACAAAGCCCATGTACGGGAGGAAATCGCACAGGAAGCAGCCGCCGCAGGAATGACCGTTGAGGAATACGCCGCAAACGGCTATGAGCCGAAAACGGACGGACAGGAGCAGGACACCTTTACGATCTATCAGCTAAAGCGCGGCGACGAAACGCGGGATCTGCGCTTTGAGCCGTTAGACCGCCTGACCGCTGCCGGGTACAGTGTGGATAAGGCGAACTATGACCTGATCTATTCTGCGCCCCTTACGCCGGATATGACGCTGGGGCGTATTTGGGAAGTCTTTAACACCGACCACCCGAAAGATTTTAAGGGACACAGCCTTTCCGTTTCGGACGTGGTTGTGCTGCATCAGAACGGGCAGGACACGGCGCACTATGTTGACAGTTACGGCTATACGGAGATCCCGCAGTTCTTACAGGAGCAGCAAAAGGCGCTTTCGCCGGACAAGCAGATGACAGGCGAAATGATAAAAACGCCGCGCGGGAGCTTCTATGTAACGTCCATGAGCCGGGAGCAGATGGAGGCTGCCGGGTACGGTATGCACCATTCGTCCGAGGACGGCAAATATATCATCATGGGAAACGGCACACAGGCTTATGCCGTAGCAGCCATGCAGCCGGAAAACTATCTGAAATCTGCTGAGCTTTCCACCGAGCAGAACAACAATATGATCGACGGCATAATCAACAATAAGCCGAGCGTGGACGAATTGGAACAGAAAATGAAATCGGGCGAACCTGTTTCCCTGTCCGAGTATGCAGACGCTTTGAAAAACGAAAAGCAGAAGAAGCCGGAGCGCGAGGAAAAGCCCTCTATCCGGGCGCAGCTTCAAGCGTATAAGGAGCAGAACGCAAAGGCGAAGCGGACAAGAAGCAGATCGCAGGACTTGGAAAGGGACTGATGAAATGAACAAGTTTGAAAATGTAGATGTGTTTTCAGCCCTCAATGCCATTATGAAGCAGAACACGGGCTTTTACCAAAGTGATTTTGAGATCGACAAGAAAATCATATTGCGGGCGGCGGCAAGCCATAACGACGCAGACAAAACGCTTTTGTGGCTCTCCCGTCCCTCTGGAACGCACTGCTTCCGGGAGCGCGACGTTTTCCTGAAAGGCACCGCCCCAAACAATACCTGGCATTTTCATAAGGAGCAGACCCGCGACCGCATCCTTGCCTACGCGGTGGAGCTGACGGGGACTGAAAACGGGAAAATCAAAGGAAACCTGTATGAGCTGGACTATGCGCAGCATTATGAGCGCGTCAGAACAAAGGAGCTTCCTGCTGATACGAACAGACTGATCTACGTTCTCGGAAATCGGGAGCAGCCGACGGATAAACTCTTTGACGGCTGTTCCGATCCGCAGCTTGGGAAGTTTGAACGCTTTGAAACGCTCCCCAATGATCCGTATGCACTGCAAGAGCTGTTACAGGAGGAAAAGCAGCGCCGGGCGCAGCTTGCACCCGGCAATCTCAAAGAACATATCGAAGCTCTGCATGAGGCGAGGATCGAACAGGAAGCACAGCGCATAGCAAGCGAAATGAAAGGGCTTACTGAGCCGAACAGCCCGAACAGGACGCATTTCATGGTTGAAGTTTCTCCCGTCTTTATGATGCTTGCCTCCAGCCGTGATACGCAGCGGCTTTCTGATCTGCTTCCGTATAAGACGCTTGCCCTTTCAAAAATCAGCGACAGACACGGCATATTTGCTCTTGTCAATCAGAATGAGGACAGGAGCAAGGAAATACGAAAAACCCGTCCGTCCATTCGGGCGCAGCTTAAAGCTGCAAAAGAAACATCTGCCCCGAAAAGGGCAGCGAAAACAAAACATCACGAATTGGAGGTATGAACATGAACGGATTTACCGTAGAAGAAACAAATCTTTTGAGCATTTACCATAAGGGCGGCAAGCAGGAAACAACCCGAAAAATCCGGGCTGCCATGCCGTATATGGACGAGGAAATGCGGGCGCTGGCAGACCGCACACTTGAAAAGCTGGACAAGCTGAGCGAAACGGAGTATGCAGAGCTTGCCCCCTCTGCCGCAGGGGAAGAATGGGCGAACTGATCCGGCTGACGCCGAAGCAGAGCCGGAAAGTAAATGCCCTGATAAAAAAGACGTGCTGCAACTATGTTGACGGAAACTGTATTTTGCTGGACGATGGCGAGGAATGTATCTGCCCGCAGCGCATTTCCTATTCACTGCTTTGTAAATGGTTTCGTAATGCCGTTCTTCCGGCAGATCAAAAGCTGTATGCCGAGCTTTATAAGACAGAGGACTTGCGCCGCTGCATAGTATGCGGCGCTTCCTTTGCGTCCAGCTCCAACAGTGTCAAATACTGCCCGGACTGCCGCAAGAAGATCACCCGCAGGCAGGCAACCGAGCGTATGCGCAAAAGGCGCTCCCATGTTACGGAGTAAGGGCATATTTCCCCTTGATTTTCAGGGCTTTCCCGGCAAGAAAAAAGAGAGGCAAGGTATTTTATCCTTACCCCTCAAAAACAGCGTTCTACTGCGTAACAAAACATAAAACTGCACCCAGCAAAAGACGGGGCGCGGTGGCCTTCATCGGCTGCCGCGCCCCGTTCTTTTTTATTCAACAGAGATATAGTCTGTCTTTCGGAATGTAATCAGGCGATACACTGTCAGCAGCACATACCATGCAGCGACGACAAGCCGCCATACAAGAATGACGCCGCCGATCAGACCGCCGACAATGAAGTTTAAGGCAATGATCCCGAAGGTACCGCCTGTGTCATACCCATGCGGCACAAGCCATACGAACATCCGGCGAATACCGAAGGGAATCCCACAGCAAAGCCACACATAAAAGTAATTCGTTACCCCGTCCTTTGTAAATATGGTTTTGAACGTATAGAAAAGGATCAAGGCAAGCAGAACAGGAATAACGGTTTTCTTGAAGAAATCGCCCCATATTTCCTTGCGCGTCATGGTGTGCATCACTCCTTTTCTGATCTGTCAAAATTCTTTTTATTTCATAATACCACACAAAAATGAATTTTTCCACGGTCTTTTCCGCGTTCCGTTCTATAATTCCTCTATATCCGATATGTAGCCTACCTTTATACCGCAGAGCGTACCATCATCTAATTGCAGGACAAGCCGATCATCTTCATTAGGGCTTGCTCCATAATCTAAACGTTGTAAATATCCCGTGACCGCTCTGCGTCCCACGGTAATCTTGACCTTGCTGCCTATATCGATATAGCTTTCCATACCATACATTTCACTTTCTTTTGTAATTCTGATACACGCTGTAATATCAACAATTTCCATGCTGTTACCGTTCCTTTCTTTGCTCCCGTTCCGGCTCTCTGTTCAGCCGCAAAATGCTGTCTATGTTCCGCTTGATAACGTCGTATTCTCTGACCTGTTTTTTCGCCTTGCCGTACTCTGCATACAGGGCTTCTTTCTGCGCTTGCAGCGTTTCATATTCTGCTTGCAGTGCGGCAACATTCGGGAGCTTGGTAATACCCGCCGCTTTCAATGCCCGCGTCGCTGCTTCATGGAGAATGACGATCTGATCCTGCTTTGCGGTGCGCGGCTCTTTGCTTCCGGCTCTGCGGTATGTGTCATAGCCGGATTTTGTTTTTTGATAGGTCGATACGTTCTTGATAAGTACCGCCATATCTGACAGCTTCCGTTCAACCGCCTTTAGGCTCTCGGCAGCTTTATCACTTTCCGCGTTCACTTCCTCGATACGCGCCGTGAGGTCGGCGTACTGTTCGATCTTGTGTTCCGTGAGGAAGTTCATTGTCTGTGCTGCCTGTTTCAGATTATGGATTTTCGCCCATTGCTCATAGCCTCGGCTCTGCGCGGCCTTGACACTGTTTTCAATATCAATGAGCAGGGACACGCCGCCACGATCCGCTTTCGGTATCTTTGCAGCACGGGTGCGTCTGCCAGCGCTCCGATCCCGCAAGGCTTCCTCTGTATAATCTGCGCCGAGGGTTTTCAGCCTTGTAAATCGTTCCTGTCCGGGAGCGCGGCAGGAGATATATTTGCCCGGCTTGATCTCATAGCCCGCCGCCTGCAGGCGGGAAAGCAGCTCTTCAAAATCTGATACTGAGGGAATGAGGGCATCTACGGCGGCTTTTAGCTTGCCTTTCCAGCTTGTACCCGTCTTTTCTGCCTGATATTCCGCATAGCTTTTTCCCTTGCTGTCCCTGCCCGGTGTGATAACGGACAGACCGTTTTCCCGGCACAGCTTGTCGCTCATATTCCGTATGCCGTAATAGCTGCGTCTGTTGGAATTGTACTTGTGATGATCGACGAAGTTTACAGCGCAGAAAATGATGTGATTATGGATATGTCCCTTGTCGATATGGGTTGTCAGGACGTATTCGTGCTGCCCCTTTGTGACGGCATCGGCAAGCTGCCGTCCGATCTCATGGGCTTTCTCATAACTGACCTCTCCCGGCTCAAAGGACTGGATCAAATGGTGGGCTACATTATTGCCCTTATCAAGCGCCTGTGAAAGCGTAAAACCGAACTCAATATCTGCCGTTTCAAAAGAGCAGCCATAGGAGGACACAAGCATTTTTTCATCTGTCTTTGCCGGATTTTGGATATAGGCAAGGGCTTTGCTCAGTGTGCTTTTAATAGGTTTAATCTTTGTAACCGCCATATTTCCGCTAACGCCTCCCTGATCTCGTTTATGTCCTCTTGATAGACGCTGCCTGTACTGTTCACACGCTTTGCAATCTGATTGACATTGACCCCGATTTTCTGTATTTCGGCGGTCATTTTTTTAATGTCGGTGTGATCGATCTGAATGATATACCCGTCAAGGGCGAGCTTGCGCATATAGGCTGCCATGTTGCTGGTAGGCACTAACTTCATCCTTTGTTCTATGATCCTGTGTTCTTCTTCTGTGACGCGAAACTTGATCTGTACCGTTCTTTTTCTTCCGTCCATGTGTTGTAGCTCCTTTCCGTTTTTCTGAGGGTTTGGGACGCTTCCCAACAAGCCATTTTGCGGGGCAAAATACGGAAGTGGGTACCCGCTTCCTATGCTTGCTATCTACTCCATACCCCCACCGAAAGGCGGTATTTGTTGCGCGTTCCTTTGATTTTGGACGCAAAAAAAGATTGCAGCCGCCATGCGCTGCAATCTCCCGATTTCTCATATTGTGAGGTTAATCCTCTGCTTTTTCGACTTCCGTTATCTCCCTTGCTGTTGCGGTTACAATCCGTATGCCTTTATCGCTCATACCGTCCAGCAGCGCGTCAAGCTGCCGCCGCCCGGTGGATTTCTCCGCATTGCTGTTCGGGAAGAAAAATTGATCTACCGAAATATGATACCGGGTTACAAGGTCATAGAATACCTGTAAACTCGGCTGTTGTCCCTTGTTCTCGATATTCGCAAGGTAGCGCGGGGAAATATATAACTCGTCGCTTACCTTTTTCCGGCTCTCGCCGTATTCTTTTCTCGCGGCTTTTATGGCTGCCCCGAAAGCCTTAAAATCGTACAATGGTACAGGTCTTTTTGCCATTATTCATTCACCCTATTACATTCTACTGTTCACCTTTCCTCTTGGATATGTCTACACAATTCATAGCATTGGCTTAAATACTTCCAGTTGTTCGTGCTTTGCTTATTGCTATTATTCGCTCGACCGTATATAATATATTATGGTAGGTTTTAAGCAGAAAGGATGGGTGCTTGTATGGAATATATATCTTGTGCGGAAGTGGCGGCAAAATGGGGCATTTCCGAAAGACGGGTGCAGAAACTTTGCGAGGGTGAGCGCATACCCGGCGCGGTAAAGTTCAGCCGCATTTGGTTGATACCCAAAGACGCGGAAAAGCCTGTTGACGGAAGAAGAATAGACAGTAAGATAATTGATAAATAGTTGAAAAATGAGCACTACACTTAATTGTTAGGAGGTGTGTAAAGTGGGAGCAAAAATCTTAATCGCTGACGATGAAAGCGACATTGTTTCTATGCTCGGCAGCTTTTTTGAAAGCAAGGGCTTTCGTGTCCTGCCCGCTTTCAATGGTGCAGAAGCACTAAAGCAAGTGGAAAAACAACCGGATATTATTTTGCTTGACATCAATATGCCCGGAACAGACGGGTTAGAAGTTTGCAAGCGTATCCGCGATCACATATCCTGCCCGATCCTTTTTCTGACTGCTCGAATCGAAGATACAGATAAGGTAAAAGGCTTTACTGTTGGCGGCGATGATTACATTGTGAAGCCCTTTTCACTTATGGAACTTGAAGCGCGGGTGCGCGCTCATCTGCGCCGGGAAGCACGACACAATTTTGAAGCACAAGTCAAGTTTTCCGGTGATTTGACGATTGACTATTCAGAACGTTGCTTGTTCTTTGGCGATAAGCGTGTCGGTCTTGCAAAAAAGGAATTTGATATTGTGGAACTGCTTTCTCAAAATCCAGGACAGATCTTTGATAAAGAACGGATATATGAGCGTATTTGGGGTTATGACAGCGAGGGCGACAGCAGCGTTGTGGCAGAGCATATCCGCAGGATACGGACTAAAATTGCTGCATATACCGACCATATATATGTTGAAACGGTTTGGGGGTGTGGATACAAATGGGTCAAGTAAATTGCCGCAAGCACTATTTATCTCTCCGAAAAAGCCTTGTTCTCTATATAATTGCCTTTGTTGTACTCGCAGTCTTTCTATCCGTAACGACTTTTTCGATCTGTGGTAGTGCTGCCGAAGGTATCAGAGCATCTTATCCCCCGTCCGGCGAAAAATATTATTTGACGAATGAGCAGGGGGAACAGTTGGGCGACGGCGCTTACATCGGGACAGTGCCCGTACCGATGTCTAAAGAGGACGAGCGTACCATTGCGCTACTGGGGAAACTTCCCATTGTTGCAACTCCTATCTATTCTGCATTCTGTATTATCGCTGCTGCGCTGCTGTTTTACAGAAACAGGCTGAAAAAGCCGCTTGCGGAACTGCGGACTGCTTCTGAAAAAATAGCGAACAATGACTTGGACTTTTCAATCGACTATGATAACAACGATGAATTGGGACAGCTCTGCGCGTCCTTTGAAATCATGCGGACAACCCTTGCGGACAATTTCTCTAAAATGTGGCGGCAAGTTGAAGAACGAAAAGCACTCAACGCCGCTTTTGCTCACGATTTGCGTACCCCTCTAACAGTACTAAAAGGCTATAACGAAATGCTGCAAGCCAGCGACAATTCCCAAACGAGGGAAACCGCCGCCACAATGGGAAAGCATATTTCCCGTATGGAAAACTATGTAAGCAGTATGAGCAACATTAGGCGTATGGAAGATACGCAGCCGGAGTACAAGTTGATTGACTTACAACCGTTGGTATCTTCTTTGTATGACAGTGCAAAAATCATTTGTACGAAAAACGGAAAAGAGTTGATTTTACAAAATGACATATCTGTTTTGCAGCTATCTCTTGACAGTGCATTTATCTCACAGGTATGCAACAACTTGATTTCTAACGCTGTGCGGTATGCCCGGACTTTAGTAACAATATCTTTCACCTTGCATGACAACGGTTTGCTGCTTTCCGTATCGGACGATGGGAATGGTTTTGATAAAGACAGCCTACAAAAAGCTGCAAATCCGTACTTCACAGGGGAAAGCAACCATTCCGAGCATTTCGGACTTGGGTTATATATTTGCAAGCTGCTTTGTGAACACCATAACGGCTATTTGCAAATTCGGAATACCGTCAACGGAGCGAATGTATCTGCCTATTTCAAATCTCCCACTTTGTAGATAAAAAGTAGATATTTCCCCTTTATACTCTCCATGAGAACACATGGAGAGTATTTTTATTGCTCCCTATGGAGAAAGGAGCGTTTTTTTATGGAATTAAAGACAATCGGTCTGACAAAAAAGTTCGGCTCTAAAGCGGCTGTGAACGCCTTGAACATCACCTTGACAAATGGCGTTTACGGTTTGCTGGGTGCAAATGGCGCAGGGAAAACAACGCTTATGCGGCTACTCTGCAATATTCAAAGGCCCACTTCGGGAAAAATACTGCTGGATGGCAGGAACATTGTTGAACTGGGTGAGAAGTATCGAAACCTCTTGGGCTATTTGCCACAGCATTTCGGGTATTACCCCGATTTTTCAGCGTTTGACTTTCTGCTCTATGTTTCTGCACTAAAAGGCTTGGATGAGAAGGCGGCGCGGAAGAAGTCAAAGGAGCTGCTGGAAGCGGTAGACTTATCGAGGGAAAGTAAGCACAAAATCAAAACCTTTTCCGGGGGCATGAAACAGCGTTTAGGGATTGCACAAGCCATGCTCAATGATCCCCGCATTTTGATTTTAGACGAGCCGACGGCGGGGCTTGACCCGAAAGAGCGCGTCCGTTTCCGCAATTTGATTAGTGCCTTTTCCAAAGACCGCATTGTAATTCTGTCTACGCATATTGTTTCCGATGTGGAGTTTATTGCAGAGGAAATCATTATGATGAAGTCCGGGCAAATCATTCATTTTGGAAATCCGCAGGAGATCACTTCTGAAATCGACGGTCAAGTATGGGAATGTACGGTTCCGACTGCCTATGCGGAAAAATACGCGACTGCCTACAACACAAGCAATCTGCGGAACATCAACGGAAATCAGACAATCTTACGGATTATTGGAGATCGTCCGCCTATGGAAAATGTGGTAAGGGTGCAGCCTACTTTGGAAGATTTGTACCTGTTCTATTTCAAAGGGGGGTGTGAAGAATGAAAAAACTAATTTTTTTTGAACTGCGGAAAGTATTTTCAAAGCGTTTATCTTTGATTGTTCTGGTTGGAATACTTCTGTTTTCTGTCTTGATTTCCTTTTCTACCTATCAAAACAAATATGCTTTTGACGGTGCAAGTGCGGAAGGTTCAGGTAAAACGGCAGTAGAAATCGACAAGGGAATTGCCGCGAAATACGAGGGAATATTGACCGACGAAAAAGTACAGCAAATGATGAATGACTTTGCGCCGACCCATGATCTGCATGGTCTCAATGCGATGTACCTTTATCAAAACGCTACACAATCCGCTGCCTTTTCCCGATTTTCTGATAAAGAGGGAAATTGGAACGGATTAAGTGTTTCGGATGTGTTCGGTAATGAAGAAATCAAAATTGGCTATGTAGATGGTTGGCTTTCAACAAGTAAAAACATGGTGCGGGTTTTTATCGTGCTTGCTCTTGCGGTTATCATCATGCTTGCTCCGATTTTCTCCGGCGAGTATGAAGGCGTTGACAATATCATATTGACAAGCAAATACGGCAAAACCAAATGCGCTACTGCAAAGGTAGCAGCAGGTATTCTTACCGCCATTCTCACTACCGCGCTGGTTGCGGCTTTTAACTTGCTTCTTGCTCTTATCTTTTACGGAACGGAAGGGCTGGATTGTAGTATTCTATTCGCTCCCAGCGACTATGTAGAGGGGTTCATTCCTTTCAACATCACTTGTGGAACGTTGCTAAAATATCAAATCCTTTTGGCGTTTACCTGTACTCTCAGCGTAACGGGAATTACGCTGCTGATATCTGCAATCAGTAAAAATCAGATTGTAGCTTTCGTTGCGTCTATGACAATTTTTCTTTTTCCGGTGTTGCTGCCGATCACAGAAGCAAATCCGTTGTTCCGCTTGATTGGGCTTTTACCTTTGTATCATGTGCAAGCCGTTTCGCTCTTATCGGTGGAGCAAATGAATAACGGTATGCTGTATGCGGTGTGGGCAATCCCGACAGCATTGGTCTTTTTAGGAATTGGCGCAGTTATCTCTCGCCGTGTATTTGCAAAGCACCAAGTTTCATAAATCATTTGCACAGAGCCGCTAACAGCAGATTTGCGCGAAGTTAGAGAACAGCAGCCTTGAAATATCAAAATCAAAGCCGCCGTTTTCCTTTTGAAAAAATGGATTTACGGGGGGTGTGGTAAAGTCGCCTTTTTTAAGGATACGGCGGTGTCCGAGGAGGTATCGCCGTGTTCCTTTTCTTGCGACACAAATCGACAATTTTTAACTTATCAAAAAAAGCCTTTATCCGCCAGCGGGATATTTTGGCTATGTGTATGAACTGTCAGTACATCTAAATATTGCTCACAATTCCTTTGCGCTCGTCCGCGTCTTGCGGGCGGGCGCATTTTGTTTATTTCAATTTATTTTTGAAAGGAGCAACAAAGAGCCATCTCCCGAACGGGTACGGAGCGAAAGGGGCAGAGAGGACAAGCCTTTAACTCCCGTCCTCTACTCCACGCGGGAAGGAGGTGAACTCTATGGAGCTATCTTCTTCCGACAAGGAAAGAATACAACATCAGTACGACGCATTAGCAAAGAAAACTTTGGTCGGCGAAGCGAAAAGCCACCGCCGCACTCTTGCGAAACGCGCAGCACGCGAAGTTACTTTTTCGGATTTGAGCGAAAGCGAACTCGCGCAGCTTTTCACAACGGACGAATACGAAAGCGATTATTTCCGTTTTCAAGTGTCCGGCTTTGATGTACTCGTCAAAAATGAACTGCTTGCCGAAGCCCTTAACGCTTTGCCCGAAAGGAAACGCGACATTATCCTTTTGTCCTACTTCTTGGATATGAGCGACGCGGAAATTGGCGAACTGCTGAATGTTGTACGCACGACGGTTTTCCGGCACAGGAAATCCGCGCTTGCGAAAATCAAACAGTATTTGGAGGGAAAAGCAGATGATGAATACCGTTAGGAAGTCTGAAAATCTGTTGCCGTTCCCTGTCATTTCCGCAGCGGCAAACGGCGACACAAACGCCATGTGCGCGATCTTGAAGCATTACGAAGGTTACATAGCGAAACTTTGTACCCGAACGCTGAAAGACGACGCGGGCAATACTTACTCCTATGTGGACGAAGAAATGCGTAACAGGTTGCAAGTGCGCCTTATTACCCGCACTCTTGCGTTTCATGTAGGCTAACTCTTTAAGCCCATGCGGGGAGCGTGTACCCCTTTCCACGCTTCCCGTTATGGGCTGTTTGTCGTTCCGTAAAAGCATATCGGAAACGGTATGCTTTTACAGGCTGGCAAAGCCTTATTGTTCCTTGATAAAGAAAGCGACGCAAGATAACGGCGACGCAGTATAGGCAGACCGGATACGTTCCTTTTGCGCCGAGCCGTGCGGCGGGTGCGCCATGACTTCCCCATATCGGGAACGAGCGAGAAACACCAGCGCCGCAGGGCGGGTATAGCAGCCCGCAGGCGACGACACGCAAAAGGCATAATGATACTCCCTTACAGCCACAGTCCGAGCGTTAAAAGCGTCGCAGGCAATGGGTAGGGCTGCATGAGACCCATGCAGGGGTGGAACTCCCGTGAGGCTGCTGCTAACAGCCGTCCGACGAAGCCATTTTTTATCATTGATCTTTTTTCCATTTTATGAAAGGGGATTTATAGCTTTGAAACAAACAAAAACAGAAAACGAAAAAATCCCCGTTGTACGAGAGTACAAAATCGGGGACATGACATATATCGTACACGCCGTTACGAAAGACGGCGTAAAAGAGGATGCCGCGACAAAGATACGCCGTATGATACAAAACGACCTGAGGCGGGTAAAAAAGCCCGAAAATTGAGGATTGTTTACAACCTGGATGCAGACGGCGAGCAGGTTTTATGCTATACTATAATTAACCTGTTTGTCCGGCTGCCGGAACAGGAGGTAATTATGAAGCAGCCCGACAAGATGATCGCATACTATTATCGTGTGGATCAAAAACAAACAGACTTGCACCTTGACAATCAAATGCACCAGCTTCTTTGTGATGCAGCGGAAAGAGCCAACGGAAACTACTTGCTTTATGCGGATAATGGGTACAGCGGCTTAACTGCTGATCGCCCCGCTTTTCGGGAATTGAGTAAAGCAATGTCCCGTGGTAGTATTTCCGGGATTGTAGCGTATGATATATCCCGCATTTCAAGAAACCAGCGGGATCTTCTGCGCTTTCTCCGTAAGGCTGAAAAATATGGGATTTCGGTTACTCTGCTTATCGGTAGTGTTCCTCATGCTGTCCTCGGCTTGTATGAGGCATTGCACAAACTGGCGGATGAGATTGCCGATGAAAAAGGCGGTGATCTCAAATGACAGAACAAATCCTGTATCAGAGCGTACAGCCGCAAAACGAGTTGAGCAATGAGCTTCGCAGTGTCATTCGGGACAATGTTCTGCAATTCTATGTTCAGAGCAGCGCCCAGCAGCAGGAAGAAGGCATTACCGCTCTTTATGAAAGGCTTTCCCAAGAGGATAAGGCAGATGGCGAGAGTAACAGCATAGCCAATCAAAAAAGGATTTTGGAAAGGTACTGCCGGGATCATGGCATAACCGCCTACCGTCATTACGACGAGGACGACGGGTATTCCGGGACAAACTTCAACCGTCCGGGCTTCCAGCGTATGCTTGCAGATATTAAAGCCGGAAAGATCAAGCGCGTTATCGTAAAAGATATGAGCCGTTTCGGACGTGATTATCTGCAAGTGGGAATGTACACGGATGTTCTGTTCCCGGACTTCGGCGTACATTTTATTGCCGTCAATGACGGTGTGGACAGTACCCGCGGTGAAAACGAGTTTACCGCGATCCGAAATGTCTTTAATGAAATGTATGCCCGCGACACCTCAAAGAAGATCCGCGCAACGTGGCAGAGCAAAGGAAAATCCGGCGAACATCTGACAACGATCCCGCCCTACGGGTACATTAAAGACCCGGAGAACAAAAAGAAATGGATCGTTGATGAGGAAGCCGCTGCGATTGTGCAAAAGATATTTTCTCTTTGTGTGGACGGTTTGGGACCGACGCAGATTGCAAAATGGCTGAGACAGCATCAGATACTAAACCCGACGGCCTATGCAAGAGAAAAAGGACAGCCATGTACGAACAAGCCATCTTCTGATCCGTACAAATGGACGAATGAAACGGTTTCCCGGATGTTGGAGCGCGTGGATTATTTGGGACATACGGTGAACTTCAAAACCACAAAGCAATCCTACAAGAGCAAAAAGAAGCTCTGGAACGATCCGGCAGAATGGGTGATTTTTGAAAATACCCAGCCGCCGATCATTGAGGAAAGCGTATTCATCATTGTTCAGAATATCCGCAAGTCAAGACGCCGCCCTACCAAAATGGGCGATATGGGGATGTTTTCCGGGCTGCTCTACTGTGCAGAGTGCGGCGGCAAGATGTATCAATGCCGCGCTACCAACTTCACCGAAGAACAGAAATACTTTATCTGCTCCACCTACCGCAAAGGCAAAGACCTGTGTACCACTCATTCCATCAAGAATGTTGTGCTGAATGAAATCGTCCTGCGGAATCTGCGTGAGGCAATACAGTATGTGAGCGAACATGAAGCGGAGTTCATGCAGGAAGCGGCAGAGATCAGCACACGGGATCGTGATACGGAGTTCACCCGGAAACGCGATACGCTGACAAAGGCAGATACGCGCATTGCAGAGCTTGACCGCATTATCTCCCGTCTGTATGAGGACAACGTAATCGGGAAGCTGTCGGATGAAAGGTTTATCAAAATGTCCCATGACTACGAGCTGGAACAGAGCAACCTTAAATCTATGGCAGAGGTTTTACGCAAAGACCTGAAAGAACAGGAACAGCAGAAAATCAATGCAAAGGCTTTTGTCGCAGCCGTCAAGAAGTACACGGATATGCAGGAGCTTGACGCAACCATTCTCCGAGAGTTCATTGACCGCATTGAGGTTTCCCATACAGATAAGAAGTCGCGGACAAGAGAAATTACCATTGTCTATAACTTTATCGGTGCATTTGACTTTTCACGGGCTTTGGAAGAAGCCCAGTCTTTTACAGTAAAACAGCAAAGAACGGCATAGCCGTTAGACTATACCGTTCCTTGCTTCAAAAATTTCTTACGTCACCGCTCCATTGGGGGCTTTCTTTTTTTTGCGTATACTATGTCGATATATCGCTATAAATTTCGGTAATATTGGCTAAAATAAACATATATTTCCAAAAAAGGAGGGGAGAAGCGCGCTAAGAAACTGTAAAGGTTTATAATAATGTCATAAATATTCCGAAAAATGGCCGCTAAATTGGATAAAAGGGAGAAAAACCGGTTCATAATTTGTTCAAAATTACCCACTCCCGGCTTTGCTGAAATGTTGACAATCTGCCAGGAAAACGTTAGGATGGTGGCACCAATTTGTGAGGAGGTAAATCACACACATGGAAAAGAGAAGCACCAAAATAGCGTATTTCGTAGCGCTGGGTATCTTCATTGTCCTGCTGGTCATCCTGGGCCTGCAGTTCAAGGGCAAGGAGAACCCTGTCTTCGTCGGCGACGGCGCGTTCTACACCACCGGTGACGGCGTGTTCCTGGATGGCATCCTGAAGACCGCGGACGACAGCGAGGGCTCTAAGTATGCGCTGGACGGCTCCTACTATGTGAGCCCCGAGGCCGGCACCTACTTCGAGCTGTCTGAGGATGGCAACACCATCGTCGGCGCCGACGGTACCGAGTACGTCAAGTCCGAAGAGAAGTCCAAGGACGTCAACGGCGTGGAGTACACCACCTATGAGGAGAAGGTCTACTCCGAGACTCCGTTTGCCGGCACCTTCTGGTCCCTGCTGCCCCCCATCGTGGCCATCGTGCTGGCCCTGATCAGCAAGGAAGTGTATTCTTCCCTGTTCCTGGGCTGCCTGGTCGGCGCGCTGCTGTATACCCAGTTCGCTCCCTGGGATACCATCGTGACCCTGGTGGGTGCCGATTACGGTATCATCTCCGTGCTGGCTGACAGCGGCAACATGGGTATCATCGTGTTCCTGGTCACCCTGGGCATCATGGTGGACCTGATGAACAAGGGCGGCGGCTCCGAGGCCTTCGGCCGCTGGGCCAAGAAGACCGTTCACACCCGCTGCGGCGCGCAGCTGCTGACCATGCTGCTGGGCGTGCTGATCTTCGTGGACGACTACTTCAACTGCCTGACCGTGGGCGCCGTTATGCGTCCCGTCACCGAGTCCCACAAGATCTCCCGTGCCAAGCTGGCGTACCTGATCGACGCCACCGCGGCTCCCGTCTGCATGATCGCCCCGGTGTCCTCCTGGGCCGCCGCCGTTTCCGGCTACGTGCAGTCCCCCAGCATCAACGGCATTGAGCTGTTCCTGAAGCAGATCCCCTGGAACTACTACTGCCTGCTGACCCTGCTGATGATCGTGGTCATCTCCGTGCTGAACATCGACTACGGTTCCATGCTGACTCATGAGTACAACGCCCAGGTCAAGGACGACCTGTTCACCACCCCCGAGCGTCCCTTCGCCGGCGACGATGAGTACGAGACCGGCTCCAAGGGCAAGTCCTCCGTGCTGGATCTGCTGGTGCCCGTGATCGTTCTGATCGCTGTCTGCATCGTCTCTCTGGTCTACTCCGGCGGTTACTTCGATGGCGGCATGACCTTTATGGCGGCCTTCTCCGCTGCCGAGGCCGGTCCGGCGCTGGCCATCGGCGGTCTGATCGGCTGCGTGTTCACGTTCGTCTACTTCTGGCTGCGCGGCGCCATCGGCTTCGAGAAGTCCTTTGAGTCCGTGCCCCAGGGCTTCATCCAGATGATCGCCCCCATCCTGATCCTGACCTTCGCCTGGACCCTGTGCTCCTTCACCCGCTTTGCCATGTACTCCGCTGACTTCGTCAGTAATGCTATGGCCAACGTTGGTGATCTGCGTATGTTCCTGCCCGCCATCATCTTCATCATCGGCGCGGCTATCGGCTTCGCCACCGGTACCTCCTGGGGTACCATCGGCATCATGGCCCCCATCGTTGTCTCCGTGTTCAACTACGACGTGGAGCCCATACTGTGCACCATCGGTCTGGCGGCTGCCTGCTCCGGCGGCGTTATGGGCGACCACTGCTCCCCCATCTCCGACACCACCATCATGGCTTCCGCCGGTGCCCACTGCTACCACCTGAACCACGTGTTCACCCAGCTGCCCTATGCGCTGACCGTGGCCGCAGTGTCCTTCGTCAGCTTCATCCTGGCCGGTCTGATCCAGAACGTGTTTGTCAACCTGCTGATCGCTGTGGCCCTGATGGTCGGTACGCTGTTGGTCATCCGCGCCATCGTTGCCAAGAAGCACGCCGGCATCTTCGCCGAAATGGCCGAAGCCAACAAGGCTCTTGCCAAGTAAGTACATACTCCAGCAAAAAAAGAGACCGCTTCGGCGGTCTCTTTTTTGCGTGCAGGGCAGGGGAGGGCACCTCGCATCGGCGGCGGGACAGCAAAAGCTGTCCGCCGCGGGAATTTTGCGAAAAGATGTGACAAACCGCAACGAATGTGATACAATATTCCTACTGAGTACATAGGAGGTGTCGCTGTGCGGCAATATCCCCAATTAGAGATCGATCTTTCTCTGCTGCAAAGCAATGCCCGGGCGGTGATCTCCCGCTGCAATGCCGCGGGTATCTGTGTCTGCGGCGTTATCAAGGGTGCGGATGGCCTGCCGGAGATCGCCCGGGCGCTGCGTGCTGCCGGTGCCGCAGAGTTGGGCACCAGCCGCCTGGAGCAGGTGGCCAAATGCCGTGCCGCCGGTGTGCCCGGCCCCTGGCTCCTGATCCGCATCCCCGGCCTGTCGGAGCTGCCGGACGTGGTCGCTTTGTGCGACACGTCCCTGCAAAGCGAGTGGGCCACCCTGCTGGCGCTGGAGGAGGAGTGTCTCCGCCAGAACAGGACCCACCGCGTCATCGTGATGGCCGACTTGGGCGACCTGCGTGAGGGCTTCTGGGACAAGGATGAGCTGGTGGACGTCTGCCAGAGGGTGGAGCAGGACCTGCCCCATGTACACTTGGCCGGTATCGGTGTTAACCTGTCCTGCTACGGCTCCACTAAGCCCACCCCGGACAAGATGAACGAGCTGGTCGCATTGGCTCACCGGGTGGAGGCGCGTATCGGCCGATCGCTGGAGGTCGTCTCCGGCGGCGCTACCAGCTCCTTTACGCTGGTCCATTGGGGCACCATGCCCGCCGGTATCAACCACCTCCGAATCGGCGAGGGCATCCTGCTGGGCAAGGACCTACAGGTGGACTGGGGCATCCGCGACATGGATTACCTCCGCATGGACACCTTTACCCTCCGGGCCGAGGTGGTGGAGGTCAAGGACAAGCCCACCTATCCCATCGGCGAGCTGGCCATCGATGCCTTCGGCCGAAAGCCTACCTATGTGGACCGTGGTGTCCGCCGCCGCGCCCTCCTGGCCCTGGGCCGGGCCGACGTGGGCGACCTGGAGAGCCTGCTCCCCCGCGAACCGGGGCTGACAGTCATCGGCGGATCCTCTGACCACTGCATCGTGGACGTGGAGGACTGCCCCCGTCGTCTGCAAGTGGGCGACATCGTGGAATTCTCGCTGTGCTACAGCCATATGCTGTATGCCACATCACGGAGCGATATGCGGCTCCTATTCAAACATCAACAGGAGGAAGCGTAAGACAATGGGAGATTTAGGGATTTTGATCATCGGCGTCGTGGACACGTTTTTTGCCTTTTTTGTGGTGGCGCCCATGATGCTGCAGGCGGCCAGCCTGTTTGGCGTACAGAAGCAGTTTGCTAAGGCCATGGTCCAGGAGGGCGTCGTCAAGCAGGAGGACGTGGACCGCATCCATCCCAAGAAGCAGCTTGCCGGCGTGGTGATCTCGCTGATCATGCTGGCGGTGCTGGCGTTTACCTGTGCCAAGGCCTCCCCTTGGGGCTATATCTGCGGCGGCGTGGGCCTGGTGGTGGGCCTGCTGAAGTACCGCGCCATCGTTCAGTACAACAGTGAAACGGTCAAGCGCTTCAAGAACACCTATAAGGACGAGATGGATGTGGCCAAGTTCAACAAGTTCGTGGAGACGCATTTCTGATAAATCTAAGCGAATAAGAACCTCCCCGGCACTATGCGCCGTGGAGGTTTTTATTCGCTTTTTTCGATGGTGCCGCCACCCAGTACCTCGTCGCCGTCATACAGCACCACCGCCTGCCCGGCAGTGATGGCCCGCTGGGGCTGATCGAACACCACCCGCAGTCCGCCGTCCGGCAGGGGATAAGCGGTGCAGGGGGTCTCCACCTGGCTGTACCGCGTCTTGGCTGCACACCGTACCGGCATCGCCGGTATCTGGCCGCTGATCCAGTTTACGTGGGAAGCCAGCAGGGAGGAGGCATACAGCGCCGAATCGTCTCCCAGCACGATGGCGTTGTGCACCTGATCCTTCTCCAGCACATATACGTGCCGCCCCACCGCCACGCCAAGGCCCTTTCCCTGGCCGATGGTATAGCAGGGCAGGCCCCGGTGCCGTCCCAGCACGCGGCCCGCTTCGTCCAGGAAGTCTCCCGGCGTCAGTGTCAGCCCCTGCCGCTGCAGAAAGGTCACATAGTCTCCGTCCGGCACGAAGCAGATGTCCTGGCTGTCGCCCTTGTCGGCGTTGTCCAGCCCTGCCTCCCGCGCCTTGTCACGGATAGCCGGCTTGTCATAGTCTCCCACCGGCAGCAGCAGATGGGCCAGCTGGTGCTGCGTCAGCTGATACAGCACATAGCTCTGGTCCTTCCGCCGTTCCGCACCTCGCAGCAGGCGGTATCTGCCGCTTTCCGCGTCATAGGCCACCCGGGCGTAGTGCCCCGTGGCGATATAGTCATACCCCAGCGTCAGCGCCCGGTCCAGCAGGGCACCGAATTTCAGCTCCCGGTTGCAGTCGATGCACGGATTGGGCGTCCGCCCGGCCGCGTATTCCGCCGTGAACCTGTCCATTACGCACCGGCGGAAGCGGTCTGTCTCGTTGAATACATAGAACCGCATCCCCAGACGTGTGGCCGCCTGCCGTGCGTCCTCAGCGTCGTCGGCAGAGCAGCAGCGGCTGTCCTCGTTAGGGGCCAGCTTCAGCATGGCGCCGTCGCAGTCGTAGCCCTGCTGCACCAGCAGTGCCGCCGCAGCGGAGCTGTCCACGCCGCCGGACATGGCCACCAGAACCTTTTTCTTGCGCATACGATCGTTCTCCGTAGTCTATGTCTCCCGCGCCCGCATGGGGCGTATGCGCCGCCATTCAGCGGCGGCGCATACTTTCGGGAAAATGTGGAAAGCTATCGGGCGAAGAGCGCCATAGCAGGCAGGGGCGCGTCCCTGCCGTGCCGCGGCGGCCCTCCGCCCGACAGCGTGTTCTTATTCGTCCAGATGCTTTGCCAGGAATGCCTCGTCGGGCAGCGCGTCCGCCAGCTCCAGCAGTACCCGCTGGAAACCGCCGGTGTAGTCCTCGATGTTCTCGCCCAGCGTCCCCAAAGCCCGTACCATCGGCAGCGCGATGGTGGCAGTGGTGCCCTGGCCCTCCCGGCTGTTCAGCAGCAGCTGCCCGCCGTGCAGCCGTGCGATCTGATGCGCCAGGGGCAGTCCCAGCCCCACACCGCCGGCGACATAGTCCAGGGTCATGGGCCGCATATGCCAGCGAAACAGCATTTCCTGCCGGTCGGCAGGAATGCCGCAGCCGGTATCCTTCACCTTGATGAGCACATGGGGCTTCTGCACGGCCAGCGTCACCGTCACCTTTCCACCGGCGGAGCAGGCCTTCAGCGCGTTGGACAGCAGCTGCCACAGGGCCTGGCTCAGCCACGGCTCGTTGACAGCGGTGATGGCGTAGCGTTCCTCGCACACCATCTCCAGCTGTACACCCTTCAGCTCGAAGGGGACCTCCGCCTCCCGGATGATCTCGTCCAGCCACACCTTCAGGTCCGTGTTTTCGGTGGGCAGCAGCTCCTTGCGGTTCAGCATAGAGGCGGACTCCAAATTCTTTGCCAGCCGCAGCAACCGGAAATAGCCATGGTAGAGCATGGCGGCGTTCGCGTCCAGTATCGGATCCTCGTCCCGTTCATCGGCGGGGGCCAGCTTCTGCATCCCATAGTAGATATTGCCCAGTGCGGACCGTATCTGCATCGCCACCAGCGGCAGCCGCTCCATGTATACCTTTTCCTGCTGTGCCTGTTCCATGAGACCAGCCTCCTTCTGTTGTCAGCATACCAGTTTCCCGGCGCCATCAACCGTGCCAACTTCTGTCAGCTTGTTCACATCATATCAAATGCGGTGCAAGAATACAAGATTTTTATCAAATTTCCGCGAAACGAAAAAAAGTTTCAAAAAAGGCTTGCATTTTGCGGAACAACTGCATATAATTCTAAACATACCATACATTTAGGATATTCCATCAGAGAGGAAGATGTTTTATGAGCATTAAAGTCGGTATCAATGGTTTTGGCCGTATCGGCCGTATGGTCATGCGCTGCTGCATGGATCACCCCAACATCGAGATCGTGGGCGTTAACGACCTGTGCCCCGCCGATTACCTGGCCTATATGCTGAAGTTTGACACCATGCATGGCAAGTTCAAGGGTGAAGTTTCCTCCGAGGGCAACAACATCGTTGTCAACGGCAAGGCCATCCCCGTGTTTGCTGAGCGTGACCCCGCCAACCTGCCCTGGGCCAAGGTCGGCGCCGAGTACGTTATCGAGTCCACCGGCCTGTTCCTGACTAAGGAGAAGGCCGCCGGCCACATCGCCGCGGGTGCCAAGCACGTGGTCATGTCCGCCCCCTCCAAGGACGACACCCCCATGTTCGTCTGCGGCGTCAACCTGGACAAATACACCAGCGATATGCAGTTTGTCTCCAACGCCAGCTGCACCACCAACTGCCTGGCCCCCATCGCCAAGGTCCTGCACGATAATTTCGGTATCACCGACGGCCTGATGACTACCGTGCACTCCACCACCGCCACCCAGAAGACCGTTGACGGCGTCTCCCTGAAGGATTGGCGCGGCGGCCGTGCTGCCTCCGGCAACATCATCCCCAGCTCCACCGGCGCTGCCAAGGCCGTGGGCAAGGTCATCCCCAGCCTGAACGGCAAGCTGACCGGTATGTCCATGCGCGTTCCCACCCTGGATGTCTCCGTGGTGGACCTGACCGTCAACCTGGCCAAGCCCGCCAAGTATGAGGATATCTGCGCCGCCATGAAGAAGGCCAGCGAGAACGAGCTGAAGGGCATTCTGGCCTACACCGATGAGGACGTTGTTTCCTCCGACTTCCTGGGCGACACCCATACCTCCATCTTCGACGCCAAGGCCGGCATCGCACTGACCGATACCTTTGTCAAGGTCGTCAGCTGGTACGACAACGAGATGGGCTACTCCGACAAGGTCCTCTGCCTCATCGAGCATATGTACAGCGTGGACCACAAGTAAATCGCTTACTACCGAAAGGTTTTCCTTCTTTTTGTTCCGCAGACAGCGCCGCGTCACGCGGCGCTGTCTGCATACAGAGACGCTGCGCGCCGCCTGTACAGAGGGGGAAAGCGCTTCCGGCGGTTTTTGAAAGAAAATCGACAGCGTGACAAAATTTTTTCATTTACCCCCTACCATTCCACTGGATTGTATGGTACAATAGGTACAACTTACCTAAGGGTAACGCAAGGGAAAGGAACCCCGTCATGGAACAGAACTCCATTCTGCATACTACGCTGTCGCTGGACAGCGATATCCCCCTCTACGCCCAGCTGGTGGGCATCATCAAGCGCAGTATCTCCACCGGCGCCCTGCCGGTGGGCGCCCTGCTCCCCAGCGAGGCCGAGCTCTGCCGCTGCCTGAGCATCAGCCGCAACACCGTCCGTCAGGCCATCGGCGAGCTGGAGGACGAGGGTCTGGTGGTCCGCAAGCGCGGCCGCGGCACCTTCGTGGCCGACCCCGCCACCAATCGCCGGGGTGTCCGCTATTCCTTCACCACCGAGGTCTCCTCTATGGGCAAGGTCCCCTCATCTACGCTGGTGGACTTCGCTGTGGAGGTCCCCAAGCCCACCATCTGCGAGAAGATGGAGCTGCGGGAGGGAACGCCGGTCTACTGCTTCACCCGTGTCCGCAACGTGGACGGCGAGCCTCTGATCCTGGAGACCAGTTACTACCCTCAGTACATCTACCCCAATCTGACCCGCGATATGCTCCAGACCCACAGTTTTTACAGCCTGCTCTACCATGTGGGCATCGTCCCCTTCGCTGCGGACGAGAGCTATGAGGCCGTTATTCTGGATGACAGCTGTGCCGCCCTGTTGGGTGTGCCCTCCGGCAGCTGTGCCTTTTTCCACCAGCGGCTCACCCGTACGGAGGATGGCCGTATCTACGAGTATACCCGCAGCTACATACGCGGCGACCGGGTCCGCCTGGACGTACATATGCAGAAAAGCGGCATGAACTTCGTCCGCACCATTGACTGAATAGAAAAGCACCCCCACCGGGGGTGCTTTTTCCGCATAAAGCCCCGCCCAAAGGGCGGGACAGCGCTGTTTACGACAGCAGCAGGCGTATCAGTACCCGGGCAATGGCATAGCCCAGCACGCCGCCGCCGATGCCGGCGGCTGTGGCCCACACCCGTTTCCGCTTGGCATGGGGCACCTGCTGGCTGTACAGCCGCTGATTTTCCCGGTTCAGGCCTACCAGTGCCTCCGGGTTCCGGGCGGACACCGCCTGTACGATAGCGTCCGCCATCCGGCGGCTGCCGCCCCTTTCGAGCCGCAGTGTGATGCTGCGCCCGTCGTAGGTCAGCAGCTCCACCACGGTGCGCTTTGCCCACAGCAGTTTTAGGTCGTGACGATAGACCCACAGCACATCCGCCAGGGGCAGAACGATGTTCTGCCGCCGCCCGTACAGGAACGCCGTGCTCACCAGCGCGTCAGAGCGTCGGTCGCCCTCCAGATAGTGGAATTCGCTCTCCGCCCGTTCCAGCAGCTTTCCCTTTTTCAGCTGCTTCAGCGTGATATTCAGCTGCGCGGTGTACAAGGCGGCGCTCGCCAGCAGCACAAAGGCGGCCAGCCCGAGGAAGCTGGCTATGAGGGACCAAAAGCTGCTCCCCGTGTCCGGTGTCAGCTCGCTGTCGATGTAATAGTCGCCGTAGGTGTACACAAAGTCCTCGGCGGTCATGCCGACGGCGGCGGCAATATCGTCGATATATGCCTCCGGCGTCTCACAGATCACGCCCGCCAGACGTACCGGTGCCGGCGCGGTGGTCTCCGTCAGCGGGATATAGACGGCCAGCTCCGAGGGCGCGGCCGTATCGTCCGGCACTGCGCCGTCACCGCTGTCGTCAGCATAGGTATAGTCCACAATGTCCGCGAACCGTGCATATTCCGCGTCGTTCAGCTGCACCAGATAGCCGTATCCCTCCGTGTCCTCCGCCAGATAGAAGACCAGCTTGCGCCCGTCGCCCAGCGTCACCCGATAGGCCCAGGTGGTCATGTACTGCACGTCGATGTAGTTGTAGTCGCCCAGATAGATATCGTCCCCGATGGGCACGGCCTCCGCTGCTGCGCTGTCCCGCTGCGCCAGCAGCCCCAGCACGATACACCCCGCCGTCAGCAGGGCCAGTATGCTGCCCACGATCCACCAGGCAGGGGAGTGTCTTACGTATCGGCGCATTTCCATATGTTGCCCCTCCAAATTTGTTGTGGTACGACATATTGTACCATATTCTGCCAGAATGTGCAATATTATTTCCCATAAACGGCATAAAAAACGCACCCCGGGTCTGACCCAAGGTGCGTTTTTACTCACAGTGCCGCTGCGCCGATGATGCCCGCCTCGTTGCCCAGCCGGGCACATTCAATGACCGGCGGTGTCCGGTCGTGCCCGCCGAAGCAGTTGGCCGCCACATACGCCCGTATGGGGGCCAGCAGTCTCTCGCCCTGGCGGCTGATGCCGCCGCCGATGAGCACCTTTTCCGGCCCCAGAATGTTCACCAGGTCCGTGATGCCCGCCGCCACGTACACGCAGTAGCGGTCCACCACGGCCTGTGCCGCCGCGTCTCCGGCGGCCGCCGCGTCAAATACGTCCTTCCCGGTCAGCCCCTCACCGTATCCGGCCAGCAGGGACTCCGGCTGCGCCGCGGCCGCCCGCTTTCCCTGCCGTATCAGCGCTGTGGCGGAGGCATACGCCTCCCAGCAGCCCTTCCGTCCGCAGGTGCAGTCCTCGCCGTCCAGCACCAGCACGGTGTGGCCCACCTCCGCGCCGGTGCCGCCCACGCCCTCCAGCAGTTGGCCATCGGCCACGATGCCGCCGCCTACGCCGGTGCCCAGGGTGATGAGTATCATGTTCCGGCAGCCCACGGCCCCGCCGGCCACCGTCTCCGCCAGCGCGGCGCAGTTGGCGTCGTTGCTCAGATGACAGGGGAGCCCCAGCCGCGCCGTTACCATGCTGCATACCGGCACATTGAACCAGCCCAGGTTATAGGCCCGCACCACCACGCCGTTGGCGCTGTCGCAGGTCCCCGGCGAGCCGATGCCGACGGACGCGCAGTGCGCCGCCGTGATGCCGGCCTTCTCCATGGCCTTCTCCGCCGCGCGGCAGATATCCGCGACAACGGCCTCCGCCGGGCGTTCCGCACCGGTGGGCAGGCTGACCTCCGCCACGATGTGCTGGCCCTCGTCCACCACGCCGGCGGCGATGTTGGTGCCGCCCAGATCAATGCCAATACGATACATATGCTGCCTCCTTGCGCTTTCTGTCCCCGCGTTCCGGGGAAATAAACGGGGCGGGCGTATCGCCCGCCCCAAGTGCGTCTCTGTCTCAGATATGGGTCACAAAATCGGTGTTCACCGCCACCGGCCGTGCGATGTCGGAGGACCGGATGCTGCCGAAGATGGTCCGCATGGTGGTCAGAGCCTCCTTGCCGGACACCTCCGGCTCCCGGTCATGGACCAGCGCGTCCACGAACTCGTCGATGACGCCGGAGTTGTGGGACGTTGTCTCGAAGGCGAAGCTGGTGCGGTTGCCCTCCAGGTCATTGATGATAATGGGGGCTGACGGCTCGCTGTAGATCATCATCAGGCCCTTGGTGCCGTACAGCACCGTGGACTGGCACTCGTGGCCATACACCGTCCAACTGGCCGCCATGGTGCCCAGCGCACCGCCGGACATCTTCAGGATGCACAGGGCATTGTCGTCCACGCTGATGAGCTTGCCGTTGTCGTCACGCTTATTCAGGGTGACTACCTTGGCGGTGGTCTCGATGACCTTCTGCCCAAGCAGGTACTGGATCAGGTCCACCTTGTGGATGCCCATGTCGGACAGGGCGCCCATAGCCGCCTTGTTCTTGTCAAAGAACCACGTACCCTCCAGAGACCAGCCCTCGGGGCCGGAGTTGCCCAGAATGGTGCGGAAGGTGATCACATCGCCGATGATGCCGCTGTCCAGCATTTGCTTGGCCTTGCGGTGCACCGGGTCAAAACGCATGTTGTGGCCCACCATCAGGTGTCTGCCATTGCGCTCAGCGGCGGCCACCATGGACTCGCACTCCGCCAGCGTTACCGCCATGGGCTTCTCCACCAGCACGTGCTTGCCGGCGTACAGCGCAGCCGTGCAGATCTCCGCATGGCTGCGGTTTTCCACGCATATGGACACGGCGTCCACGTTGGGATCATCCACCAGCTCATAGAAGCTGTTGTACACCTTGCCGCCGTACTGCGCCGCCATCTCCTGCGCGCGCTCCATGTTCTTGTCGTAGAATGCGACGATCTCCGCATTGGGGTTGGCTGCATACTCAGGCAGATGGCGCACCTGTGCGATCTTGCCGCAGCCGATAATGCCGACTCGGATCATAAAAAGCGAACCTCCTCTGTCCGTCCTCAAACCGCCGGGCGCCCTGCGCTCCGACGTATGTTTCTGCCCCTATTGTACCAAAAGAAAACGGGAAAGAAAAGTCTTTTTTGCCAACTTTGCAAAATTTTTCACAAAATCTGCGCCGCGATAGTGAGGGCGCAGCCCTTTTGTGCCGTATAGTCCAGCGTTACGCCTGCCGGCAGGCTGAAGCGGCTCAGCGCTAGCAGCGGACCCTTGCCCGTCAGCTTGAACAGCGCCTCCTTGGCCGTCCATATCTCCCAGAACCGCTGGCAGTCGCCGTCGTCCCCGGACCGTATGTACGCCATCTCCTGCTCGCTGCACACCCGGCGCATGAACTTCTCCTGGGCCGAGCGTACCACCTCCACGTCCACGCCTACCGGCGCGTCCGCCGTTACGCATACCGCCCACGGGCCGGAGTGGCTCACGGACACATACACGCCGTCCTTTTCCACGCTGGGCTTGCCCAGCTCGTCCCACTGAAGCGGCACGTCCTTCTCCGCGCAGCCCATCGTCTGCGCAAGCATCCGCCGCGCCAGCAGCTCTCCGGCGATGGTGCGCTTCCGGTCGTCCTCACCGGCGATGTCGGCCACACGCCGCCGCCGCGTCTCATCCATCATGCCTATCACGGTCTGGGCCGCGTCCTCCGTCAGCTCCCGGATGTCAAACCACTGCAATTCCATATCCCGCGCCTCCCGCGTCATATTTTTCGCACCCATTGTATCACATCCTGCCTCGCCGCGCTACTGCTTTTTCGCCGCCGCAGGCTTTTCTCTGTACTTTCCGGTACTTCCACCCCTTGCCCAGGGGACGCGGCGGTGGTATACTATCCCCGTATCTGTAGTTTTCCATGAAAGGAGATGACGCCATGACCCGTGATGAGCTCCGCGCCAAGGCCAACGACCTGCCCCTGCTGCCCGGCGTCTATCTGATGATGGACAAGACCGGCCAGGTCATCTATGTGGGCAAGGCCAAAAAACTGAAAAACCGCGTCAGCCAATACTTTCAGGACACCGCCAGCCACAACGAGAAAACGAAGATGATGGTGGCCCATGTGGACCGGTTCGACACCATTATCGTCCGATCGGAGTTCGAAGCCCTGGTGCTGGAGAATTCCCTCATCAAGCGCCATCAGCCCCGCTACAACATTCTGCTGAAGGATGACAAGGGCTATCCCTTCGTGCGGCTGGACAGCGGCGACTACCCCCGCTTTACCCTGGTGAACCGCATCGCCGACGACGGCGCGAAATACTACGGTCCCTTCGGCGGCCGGCACGAAACGCGCCTGGCGCTGGACGCGGTGTGCGCCGCCCTGCGCCTGCCCACCTGTTCCCGAAGGTTCCCCCGCGACATCGGCAAGGAGCGCCCCTGCCTGAACTTCCACATGGGCCGGTGTGACGGCTTCTGCCGCCCGGACGGCCCGGACGCGGCGGAATACCGCCGCCGCATGGCCCAGGCCACCGCCCTGCTGGAGGGCAAGCTGCGCGCCGTCACTGCCCAGCTGACGGAACGGATGACCGCGGCGGCGGAGGACCTGGACTTCGAGACGGCTGCCGCCCTCCGCGACCGTGTACGGGCCCTGTCCGTGCTGACCAAGGACCAGCAGGTCATCGCCGGTATCTGCGCCGACACCGATGTCTGGGGCGCGTATACCAGCCCCGCCCGGTCCGGCTGCGCCATTCTCCACATTGAAGACGGCGATCTCCTGGCCCGGCAGACCGAGGTTTTCCCCGACGCTGCCGACAGCGAGAGCGCCCTGCTTTCCGCTGTGGTGCCCCAGTACTATCTGACCCGCCAGTCTCTGCCCCGTGAGATCCTGCTCCCAGCCGCCATCGAGGACGCTGACGCGCTCTCGGCCCTGCTGACGGAGCGCAGCGGCCACGCCGTGGCCCTCCGGGTCCCCCAGCGAGGTCAGCGCCGCGCGCTGCTGGACATCGCCCACCGCAACGCCCGGGAGGAGGTGGAGCGCGTTACCGACGCCGTACAGCGCATTAACGGCACCCTGCGCCTTTTGCAGGAAACGGCTCAGCTGCCGGTCCTGCCCCGGCGCATGGAGAGCTATGATATCTCCCACACCGGCGGCGCGGACCAGGTGGGCGGCATGGTGGTCTTTCAGGACGGCAAGCCGCTGAAGTCCGCCTACCGCCGCTTCCGTATCGAGTCCTGCGCCGGCGCCGACGACTACGGTGCCATGCGTGAGGTGCTCACCCGCCGGTTCCGGCGCTATCTGGACGGCGATGAAAAGTTCGCCCCCCTGCCGGACCTGCTGCTGATCGACGGCGGTCAGGAGCACGCCCGTGTGGCCGAGCAGGTGCTGGCAGAGACCGGGCTGGATGTGCCCGTGCTGGGCATGGTCAAGGACGACCGCCACCGCACCCGTGCGCTTATCACCGCCCGGGGCCATGAGCTGGGCATACAGCAGACACCCGCCCTGTTTGCCCTTATCGGCACGGTGCAGGAGGAGGTCCACCGCTTCGCCATCGCCTACCACCACCAGAAGCACACCCGTTCCGCCAAGCGCTCGCAGCTGGACGGTATCCCCGGTGTGGGCGAGGCGCGGAAGAAGCGGCTCCTGCAGCACTTCGGCACCGTCACCGCGGTAAAAAACGCCGCGCTCGAGCAGCTCTCCGCCGTGGTGCCGGAGGCGGCCGCCCGGGCGGTATATGAGAAGTTCCACGGATAAAAAAGTGCCCCCGGCAGCGCCGGAGGTACGTCGTACGCAAAAGAAAAGAGAGACGGCGAAGCCGTCTCTCTTTCATTGTGTTTACTCGTCCAGGTTCTCGATCAGCTCAGCCAGCGCATCCACAGCTTCCTTCTCATCGCTGCCGTCCGCGATCAGTGTCACTGTGGTGTCCTTCATAATGCCCAGGCTCAGCACGCCCAGCAGGCTCTTCGCGTTGACGCGGCGTTCTTCTTTTTCTACCCAGATGCCGCTTTTGAACTCGTTGGCTTTCTGAATGAAATAGGTCGCGGGTCTGGCGTGCAGACCGACCTCATTTTTCACCGTGATCTCCCGTGTATACATGAACCAGCACTCCTTACGCACATTTTTACTCTCGCGCCAGAGGGTGCAGCGCGCAGAAACTAACCCTCACCATTTCCTATTATACTGGATTACGGCAGGATTGCAATGGGCATTGATACGAAAATCCCGCGATTTGCCCTATAATTCCCACTGCAATTTGTGAAAAATGATGTATCTTGCAGACAAATTCCGGTATTTGTCCAATCGAAAGCTCACATCCTGGCCTCTGCCCAGTCGCTGAGCTGCTCCAAAATGGGCAGCAGTGCCCGGCAGCTGTCCGTGGGGCCGTATTCCACCCGCACCGGCACCTCCAGATACTCCCGTCGTGTCACCAGCCCATCGCGCTCCAGCTCCCGCAGGGCCGAGGCCAGCACCGTGTTGGAGATGCCGTCCAGCTTGCTCCGAAGGGCGTTGTAGCGGATGGCCCCGGCGTTGGCCACGGCGCACAGGATCTGCACCTTCCACTTGCCGCCGATCAGCTGCATGGCGTGGTGCAGCGGACATTTCTCCATACAGGGACAGTCGTAGTGGCTTTGCGGCATGGTCTGTGACATGGTAAGTCCCTCCTTACTTGCCCATAAAAATCTGCGCTCTTGCATTTCTCCAAAGCTATGGTATCATTATAGCAGGTAAGAAAACCGGAGTAAATAGCATGAGGAGAAAATCACAGCCATGAATATCTATCTTCAGGGGCTGACCATGGGTCTGGCCTACGTGGCGCCCATCGGCCTGCAAAACCTGTTCGTCATCAACAGTGCCCTGACGCAGAAGCGCAGCCGCGTCTACATCACCGCGCTCATCGTCATTTTCTGGGACATCTCTTTGGGTGTGGCCTGCTTCCTGGGCGCCGGCGCACTGATGCAGGCGCTGCCCTGGCTGCAAAAGGTCATCCTGGGGCTGGGCAGTCTGATCGTCATCTATATCGGCATCGGTCTGCTGCGGTCCAAGGCCAGTCTGGAGGGCGGCCGGGACGTGAACGTCCCCATCTGGAAGCTGGCAGGTTCCGCTTTCGTGGTCACCTGGCTGAACCCCCAGGCCATCATCGACGGCACCATGATGCTGGGTGCCTTCCGGGCCACCCTGACCAACGGCGGCGACCTGTTCTTCATCTGCGGCTTCGGCTCCGCCTCGGTGATCTGGTTCCTGACGCTGTCCACCGTTGTCTCCCTGCTGGGCAGTAAGTTCAACGAGAAGGTGCTGAACATCATCAACAAGGTCTGCGGCGCCGTCATCATCTTCTACGGCCTGAAGCTGCTGTACAGCTTCGTCCAGATGATGGGCTGGCTGTAAAACACTTCACAAATCACGTCCTTTCTGTTACAATAAGGCAGAAAGGGCGTGATCTTTTTATGGAACAGAACTACCGGCTCACCATCGCCTACGACGGCTCCCGCTTCTTCGGCTGGGAGCGCCAGCCGGACAAGGATACCATCCAGGGCAAACTGGAGGCCGTGCTGGGAACGCTGCAGGGCTATCCGGTGAATGTTATCGGCGCGGGCCGCACCGACGCCGGTGTCCACGCCCGGGCCATGACCGCCAATGTGGTGCTGGACGTGACTGAGACGCCCGACGCCCTCCGTGACTATCTGAACCGCTACCTCCCCGACGCCATCGCTGTCCGGGAGGTCAAGGAGGCCGCGCCCCGTTTCCACGCCCGCTATAACGCCCTGGGCAAGACCTACCGCTACACCTGCCACACCGGTCCGGTGAAGCCGGTGTTTGACCGGAAGTACGTTACCCTGCTGGACTACGACCCGGATGTGGAGAAAATGCGTCAGGCGGCGGCCTATCTGCTGGGTGAAAACGACTTCGCCAGCTTCTGCGGCAATCCGCGGATGAAGAAGTCCACCGTCCGTCTGGTGGACCACATCGCCATTGAGCGCCGGAAGGACCGGGTGGTATTCACCTTCCATGGCACCGGCTTTTTGCAGAACATGGTCCGCATCATGGTGGGCACGCTGCTGGAGGTGGGCCGCGGCTACTGGACGCCGGAGCAGGTGCGGGACATCCTGGCCGCCAGGGACCGCAAGCAGGCGGGCCCCACCGCGCCGCCGGAGGGTCTGTGCCTGATGAAGGTGGATTATTGAGCAAAAAGCATCCGGGCGCTATCCCGGATGCTTTTGCTGCGTAAAAATGACCTAAGCCAAGGCTTAGGTCATTTTTGTTACATATTGTGGATATCGTCCAGCAGGTCGTCCAGCGACATGGTCCGCACCTCGTCCTCGTCGGCCTGGGTGGGCTCGTCCTGGGCGGAGCGCTCTGCGGTCGCCGGCTTCTCCGCCGGCGCGGCGGGCGTCATAGGCGCCGCCGGGGTCTTGTCGGGGATGGCGGCAGGCTCGCTGTCGCTGCTCTCCTCGCGGGGCACCAGACGGGGCACCCGTGCCGTGTGCCGTTCCTCGGGGATCAGGGGCTTCGCCGGGGTCCGCGGCGGTTCGTCGTCGTATTCCTCGTCATCGCCGCCGCCCGTGTGGCCGCGGCCGATCAGGAAGCCCAGCAGGAACAGCACCACCACCAGCAGCACCGCCGCCGCGATGGCCACATACACGGTCTTGACCTCGCCGATCAGCGGCATCGCAATGGTCCCGGGGATCTCCAGCGGCGGTACCTCGGGGATGGTGGCCGGGTCGATGACCTCCACCGTGGGGACAATACCGGTATAGGCCGGCATCCGCAGCACATGGATGGTATAGTTCTGCTTGGCCTTGCCGTCCTCGGCGGTTCCGGTAACCGTGAGCACCGTCTCCGCCTCGGTGGCGGACAGCCGCACCTCGCCGGTGCCGGTGATGCCCTGGGCCTTTTCGTCCTTTGCCGTGGCGGCGATGGTCACCTGCTTCGTCTCATAGGGGACGTAGGCGATGTAATCCGTCACCGTGGGCGTGAACACCGGAGACAGCGTGGCCCCCTCCAGCGTCAGGGCGGCGATGGACGCGTCGGTGGAGGGCTTGTAGTTGGGGTCCTGCTGGCGTGTGGCATCGATGGTATAGCTCTTGGTGGCGCCGTTGGCCGCCGTGACCTTGATGGTCACGGTGTTGACGCCCACCGCCAGCTCATTGCCGCTGACAGACACCGTAGCGCTGTTGTCGGCCTTTTTGTAGTTCAGGTCCAGCTTTTCCACCGCGAAGGGCACCGTGCAGGTGTAGTACGTGGTGCTGCTGGAGAAGGACGGGCTCAGCGTAGCGTTGGAGCAGCTCAGCGAACTGAGGCTGCAGTTGCCGCTGGGTGCCGCGCCCACCTTGCCGGACCAGCTGGCGCTGTCCAGACTGGTGTCGCTGTTGCCGTCGGACACCACGATGTTGGAGAACGTGGCGGTCAGGGCGTCGCCCTCCTTGGCACTGCCGGATACCTTCATCTTGATGGTGACCAGTCCGCCGCTGGAGCTGGACGTGCCGTAAACGCTGAACTTGTTGTTGTTGACCACGATGCTCCATCCGCTGACGGAGCAGTTGTAGTTGGTGAAGGACAAATTGCCGCTGTAGCTCAGGTCGGCGGTCAGACCGTAGACCTTGTTGGGCACGGACAGCGTCAGTGTGACGGTGTCGCCTGCCTGCGGGGCGGCGGTGCCGGTCAGCGTCGCTCCGGCGGCGTGGGCCTGCACGGGCAGCAGTGTGACCACCAGCAGCAGCGTCAGCAGCGCGGAGGCCGCGGCGCGGAACAGTTTGTTTTTCATAGGATGTTTCCTCCTCAGCCGATGGTGCGCTGGCCCACGGTGACCTGGGCGGCCTGCACCACGTCGGTGATGGTGACCTTGCCGTCACCGTTGATATCGGCCGCCTTGGCGTAGGCGCCGGACAGGCTGCCGGAGCCCACCACGGACTTCTGCAGCTTGACCACGTCGGTGATGGTGATCTTGCCGTCGCCGCTGACGTCGCCGGTGACCACGATGGTCACAGTGGCGGAGCTGCTGACAGCGGTCATGCCGGTACCCACGAGGCCGGAGGTCACCTTGGCGCTGCCGTTATAGATGGTGTAGCCCGCACGGTTCATTGCGGAGACAGACGTGCTGGGCGATACGCCGGTCAGATAGTTGCCGGAGGGCGTGGGCGTGTTCGTACCGGTGTTTCCGCCGGTACTCCCGCCGGTGTTGCCGCCCGTGTTCCCACCGGAGTTGGGGCTCTTGGTAAACACGGCGGTGTAGGTGACGTTGCCCGCGGGCATATACGTCATGTTCTCCACGAACCGGTTGCCGCTGCCGTCCACCCAGTGGCTAAAACTGTACACATAGCTCTTGTCCGCGGCCTTGAAGGGGTTGGATGTCGGTATGCGGATAATGTCGTCCTTCGCCAGCGTGTAGCGCTCAAACACAGAGTCGCCGTTTTTGAATGTCACGGTGTACAGATCACCGAACTTAGCCGTTACAGTGTGGTCTCTGGGCGCCACAGGCGTGCTCTGTGATATCTCCTGGTCGTTGTAGAACCAGCCCTTGAAGCCGGCCTCTGTCACCTCGGGCAGCTTGCCGTAGGGCTGAGACTCGCTGTACTTCTGCTCTGCGACCACCTTGCCGTTCACCACAAACTTGACCTTATACACGTTGTTGGTCGATGTATCCGGGGGCGACGCGGTCGCCGCACCGATGGTAAAGGTGCGGTTGACCAGTGTCTCTGTGCCGGAGCTGCTGGTGCCGGTAAGGGTAAAGGTATATGTACCCTGCGGAAGCTGGCTGATGGTCAGCTTCGCATCCAGCTCCCACAGGTCGAACCACTTGGCGTTGATGCCGCTGCGGGAGCTTTGCGTTGCGACTGCGCCGGTGCTGTTGTTGGTAACGACCGCCTTGACGGTGTCGATGTTCTGCGTGCAGGTGACGATACCACGGATGGGGAAGGAAGAGTTCCCCTGCGTCAGATTGTGGACGATCTTGTTGCCATAGTCGTCCTTCTCCGGCATCTGGGGATAGAATAGGCCGATGGTGCTCCAACTGTCCCGCCCCGATACAGGCGACAGTGTCACGAGGGTGGCGTTTTTAGCATCATCACTCAACTTGACCTTGTAGGCGGTGACCGTCGTCGTGGTAGTCGGCGTAGACGAGGCCATCTCTGCCGCGATCTGTTCGTCGATCAGCTTCCCCACTGCACTTTCGATGATTTCCTCATAGGTTTTGCCGGTCATCGCCTTGATAAGAGCTTCATATTCCGCTTCTAGTTTGTCAATCTCGGCTTTCTGAGCATCAGGGAACTGTTTTATATCATCCGGAAGTTCGGTCAACAATTCCTCCTCTTTCTTTTGAATCTCAGTCAGTTTCTTGAGATCCTCTGTTGCTTGGCCTTCATTTCCCTTGTAGTTCTCCGCGACAAGTGTAGTGATTTCTTCCGCCAACAACTCGCCAAAGCGTTCCTCATTTTCAGTGTACAGTTCGCTTTCTTCTTCGATGGCATCAATAAACGCATCTATCCGATCCTGACGATCTTCCGCTGTAGGGCCTACGGAGGTAGAGACATCCGGTATCTCCGTGGTACTGACCTCAACGGTCAAATACTTCTTTGCCCCCACATTATACAGAATGTATCCGTTGTTGCTGTTGTCCAACGTCCAGAACTGGTTCATGCTGTCGGAGGGATTCTGCAATTTCAGCGCGCCGCTGGCCACGGCCAGCCGCGTGCCATCCTCCGCGGTCAGGGTGTAGCGCCCGGAGTTGTAGTACGTCAGCGTCAGGGAGGACGCGTTGTCCTTGGAGACTAGGTCGGTGCTGTTCACGCCGTACCCGTAGTTCTGGTTCGCGTGGTACAGGATCGTATACTTTCCTTCTAGATGGGAAGCGGTGTTCTGATACCGCATCACCAGCGCATCCGAAGGCTCGTTGATGTGCAGGCGGCTGTATACCGAGGACTGCACGTCGCCGCTTGCGGCGCTGTAATAGGCCATGGAACGGTTCTTTACGCCGTACCGGTCGGCCTGCTGGGTCTGCATATCCTTATACTTGTTGTCCAGCTTGCTGCACTCGGCGTAGATGGCGGTGATCAGGTCTGTCTCACTCTGGTTTTTGAAGCCACCCAGCCGGTTGTCAATGGCCCGCGTCACCACGTTATACGCGCCGTCCACGCCGTGCTGGACGCTGCGGCTCCACAGGACGTTCTTCAGGGCGATGGAGTAGTTGCCCAGATCAAGGCTCCTGTACTTTGCTTCCAGCTTCTTGATCAGCGGTGTATAGCGCATTTCCAGCCAATACTGCGTCTGGGCTTGGCCAAATTCACGGCTGTTGGAGCCGTGGCCTATTGCTGCCCACGTGGCGCGGAAGTTCGGGCCATAGCCCGCCTGGCTGCCGCCGCTGGAATTCGTGCCGTATGCCCTGTCCAGCTCCGCGGAAAAATTCAGATAGACGTTATTCGACTTCTGATTACTCAACCACGAGCGGAAGCCATCCAGCGTTCCGGCATTGCTGGAGAACATGTACAGGCCGTAGGAAACCCCGCCGGGGTCGCCGTTCACGTTGGAAACGGCTCCCGGGTCGGCATTCGTACCCGTCTCGTAATATTGGCTCAGAGAGCCCAATTCCGGGTTTGCCCAATTCTTACTGGCAGCCAGCAGTATGGTGGTCAAACAGCTCACCACCATCACCGCCGCCAGGATCAATGCCATTCCCCGTTTCGTCCTCTTCATGTCGATACACCCTGCCTTATCTCTAAGTTGTATGGGAAGCGCCGGCGGCGGGAAGGCCCCTCCGCCGATTTACATAACAATAGTCATGTGTAGTATACCATCGGTCTGCGTCGTTGTCTACCAAAAAAACGAGAAAAACACAAAAAATATGAAAATTTTGTCACCGGCGCCACAAGATTTGGGTGGATTTATGGCGCGAAATGGCGTATAATGGCCGCAGGCTGACAAAAATACGCAAGGAGAAATCAATTTATGTCAACGAATACGAAAAAGAAACACGGCACCGGCGCGGCGGTGGTACTCATCGTGCTGTGCCTGCTGGCGCTGGGCACGCTGGGATATATTATCTGGCGGCAGTTTAATCCCGTGGTGCCGGAGACGGCGGCGGGCTATGTGGCCGCCGCCGGGACCACCGCCCCTGTGTATGACGAAAACGGGGCCCAGCTGGGTTCTCTGGTCCGCGGCGCGGAGGTACAGTACGTTGTTGAGGACGCCGAGGACGGCGCGGACCGCGTCCGCGTGGTCAACGGCGAGGGCTACGCCTATCTGGACGCGGCCAACCTGACCGCAGACTACAACGGCGCGGTGCTGACCGATACCGTCTACGCCCTGCGGGGCATGAGCCTGACGGATGAGACGGGCGCGGTCCCCGGCTGCGCGGTGGAAAAGGGCATGGCGCTGACCGTCACCGGCTTTGACGGCCTGGACGAAAACGGCGAGGTCCTGCGCTGGGCCGTCAGCTGTGACCGGGGTGAGGGGTACATCGACGGAGAGAACGTCCGCATGACGGAGGAGGAAGCGCTGGCGCAGTATGACGACGCGCTCTACCAGCGCCACGCCGCGCGGGGCGACGCCTGGGGCGGCGGCGACGCGGCCGGCCTGGACTACTACCCCACGGAGAAGCCGGCCTTCACGGACAATGTGATGCCCGACGAGGTGCGGGCCCTGTACCTGAACGGCAGCGCCATTCAGTACGCGGACAGCTATATCCGGCTGGCGGAGGGTACCGGCATCAACGCCTTTGTGGTGGACATCGTGGACGGCACGGCTGTGTCCTACGCCTCCCCGGTCATGCAGCAGTACAGCCCGTCCGCCTACGCCGCGGCTCAGGACACTATGGAGGGCTTCAAGGCCAACGTGCAGAAGCTCCGCGACGCCGGCTACTACGTCATCGGCCGCATCACGGTGTTCAATGACGCCCACCTGGCCGCCGACCACCCGGAGTACGTCATCTCCGACCTGAACGGCACGCCCCTGAAGATCAGCTCCATGTACTGGCCCAGCGCCTACAACCGCACCGTGTGGCAGTACAAGGTGGATCTGGCTCTGGAGGCCGCCGCTCTGGGCTTCAACGAGATCCAGTTTGACTACATCCGCTTCCCCGACGGCGCGTATAAGTATGAGCAGGCGGGTACCATCGACTACAAGAACACCTATGGTGAGAGTAAGGCCCAGGCGGTCCAGCGGTTTCTGATCTACGCCGCGCAGCGGCTGCATGACGCCGGGTACTACATCTCCGGCGATGTGTTCGGCGAGTGCGCCAACGCCTATGTGACGGCCTGCGGTCAGTACTGGCCGGCCATCAGCTCCGTGGTGGACGCCATCTCCGGTATGCCCTACCCCGACCATTACAGCGCCCAGGGGGACTATAAGCCCTGGGAGCACCCCTATACCACGGTCCACAACTTCGGCGAGAGCGCCATGGCCCGCCAGAGCGAGACGGTCTCCCCCGGCGCGGTACGCACATGGATACAGTGCTACAACGCCATCCGCGAGCCGTATAACCACTACGGCGCAGCGGAGCTGGCCGACGAGGTCCGGGCCCTCCGCGACGCCGGGTGCACCGGCGGCTTTATGACCTGGAACGGCGCGTCCGACATCGACAAATACGCCGAGGTCATCTCCGCCCTGCAATAAATAAGCAAAAAAAGAAAGCCCGCATGGGCTTTCTTTTTTTGCTTATTGCGCTTCCATGGCCTTCTGGGCAAAGCTGTTGTCCACCAGCTTGTCGAAATCCACCCACTGGTCCTTCTCCAGCTCGCCGGCCTCAGTCATCACCGTCTCCAGCCGTTCCAGCGCCGAGCGCGCCATCATGGGCCCCGCGTTCCATGCGTCGATCTGCCGGTGCCGGGCGGTAACGGCCTCCAGGGTATCCAGGTCCGTATCCGGGAACTGGTCGATGATGGCCTCCGCCACCTCCCGGTCTGTGTGGTCCACGATCCACTGCTGCGCCCGGGCAATGGCGTTGGCAAAGCCCTGAATGACCTCCGGATGCGCCGTCATATAACTCTGGCTGGCGAAATAGGCGGTGTAGGGTATCTCCCCGGACTCCTCGCCGATGGAGCAGAGGATATACCCGTGTCCGGCGCGCTCTACCTCCGTGGCGGTGGGCTCAAACAGCGTCACATAGTCCCCCTGTCCGCCGGTGAAGGCCCCCGCCATCATGTTGAACTGCACCGAGGTGTCCACCACCGCGTCCTCCTGGGGTACGATGCCGTGCTGCTTGAGGACGTATTCCAGCGTCATCTCCGGCACGCCGCCCTTGCGCCCGCCGATGATGGTCTTGCCCCTCAGGTCGTTCCAGTCGAAGGCCTCATCACTGCGGCCCACCAGGAACGAGCCGTCCCGCTTGGTCAGCTGGGCGAAGATCACCGGCAGATCATCCTTGCCCTGCGCGTGGATATAGATGCAGCTCTCCGGCCCGGCCAGGCCGATGTCCGCGCCGCCGGATACCACGGCGGTCATCACCTTGTCGGCGCCGCCGCCGTTGCTCAGTTCAATGTCCAGCCCCTCGTCGGCGAAGAACCCCTGGCTCATAGCCACGTACTGCGGTGCGTAGAACACCGAGTGCGTCACCTCGCTGAGCCGGACCGTGACATTTTTCGCCTCCGTGCCGGCGGTATCGGCGGTATCGGTCCCCGCGCCGCAGCCGGTCAGCAGGCTGAGCGACAGCAGCGCGGCCATACAAATGCAGATAAGTTGTTTTTTCATGCACGTACCCCCCATAGATGATTTAAGAATGCTTCTGCCCGCAGCACCAGCAGGTACATCCCCACCGCCGCCAGCCCCAGCACCAGCACGCTGGCCATGACCAGGTCCATGTTGAATACCTGGGAGCCGTAGACGATGAGATACCCCAGCCCGGCCCGGGACACCAGGAACTCGCCCATGATGACCCCCACCCACGAGAGGCCCACGTTCACCTTCAGTGTGGAGAACAGCGTGGGACAGTTGGCCGGGAACACCAGCAGCCACAGGATCTGGCGCTTGTCAGCGCCCAGCGTCCGCATCAGCCGCAGCTTCTCCGAGTCGGTGGTGCGGAAGCCGGTGTACATACTCAGGATGGTGACGATGAGTGAAATGGCCAGCGTCATGGTGACGATGGCCCCCATGCCCGCGCCCATCCACACGATGAAGATGGGCCCCAGGGCTGTTTTCGGCAGTGCGTTCAGCACCACCAGGTACGGGTCCAGAATGCGGGCGGCGGTGTCCGACCACCACATGGCCACGGCGACGGCCGTGCCCAGCACTGTCCCGGCGGTAAAGCCCAGCACCGTCTCACCGATGGACACCGCCGCGTGGTGCCACAGCTCGCCGGAGGCGCACAGCCGCCACAGGGTCTGCACCATGCGGCTGGGACTGCTGACCAGAAAGCCGTCGGACAGCCCCAGCCGGCAGCTGAGCTCCCACACGGCAAACAGCACCGCCACCAGCGCGATCTGCCAGATACGCACCCGGCGCTTTTCGCGGCGCACGGTCCTCAGGTACGCCGCACGGCGGGGCGAAGGCGCTTTCTCAGGCATGAACGTCCAGCTCCTTCCATATGGCGTTGAAGTACCGGTGAAATTCCGGCGTGTCCCGGCGCTCCAGCGGCGACAGACCACGCAGCGCACCCATGTCCATCTCCGCCTTCACCACGGCGGGGCGGCGGGACAGCACCACCACCCGGTCGGACATACTCACCGCCTCAGCGATGTCATGGGTGACCAGCAGGGCCGTTTTGCCCTCCTGCTGCAATATGCGCCAGATATCCGCCGACACCGCCAGCCGTGTCTGGTAGTCCAGGGCGGAAAAGGGCTCATCCAGCAGCAATATCTCCGGCTCAGTGGCCAGGGTCCGGATCAGGGCGCAGCGCTGGCGCATACCGCCGGAGAGCTGGCAGGGCCGCTTTTTGGCAAAGGACGCCAGCCCATAGCGCTCCAGCAGCCGGGACACGTGTGCATAGGCCGCCGGGTCCTTCTCACCACGGACCGTCAGCCCCAGCGTCACGTTGTCCCATATATTCCGCCACTCGAAAAGCTGGTCCCGCTGGGGCATAAAGCCGATCTTTGGCGACGTGCCCTGTACCGTCCGGCCGTCGATCTCGATAGCGCCGCCGCTGAGGGGCTCCAGCCCGGCAATGGCGCTGAGCAGGGTGGATTTGCCACAGCCGGAGGGCCCCACTAAACTGACGAACGCGCCCTCCTCCACCGTGAAGGACACGTCCCGTACCGCCTCCACCTCGCCGTCCGGGGCTTGATAGCAGGCGGCGGCATGACGGAGCGTAATGCTCATATCCTATGTGACCTCCTGTCGGGAATGATGGGAGACTTCTCTCCGTGGTCATTCTACGCAGGAGGGACCCTCGGGGTGCCCTACGGCAGCAGATACGGTGCCAGCAGTGCCGCCAGTCCCGCTGACAACGCCGCCTGCACCGCCTTGGCCGGCACATACAGCCGCAGGGAGATACCGCTGCCCGCCGTCACCGCCGCTGTCTGGCAGTGGACGCTGAGCCCGCCCCAGCCCAGCAGCGCCGCCGCGGTGACGAAGCCCCGGCGGTCCGGCGTCAGGCGCAGGATGCCGTTGGTCAGCTCCAGCACCCCCGCCGCCAGCGGCGGCAGGGGACCGATGAGCCCCTCCGCCAGACGCAGCAGCACCAGAAAGAACACCACGAACCCGCACACCCGGGCCATGGCGGACACCGCCCCCTCCACCGCCCGGAGAAACTGCCCCGTCAGTCCGGCCCGCGGCGGCACAGGCCGTTTCGGCATGGCGGTGACGGGCAGTGGGCGGCGGCAGAACAGCAGGCCCGTCAGCAGCGCGGCGGCGCAGTGCAGCAGGTATAGCCAGGCTCCCGTCCGGGCGCTGCCGAATACCGACACCCCGGCCACGCCGATGGCAAAGGCCGGGCCGGCGTTGTTACAGAATGTCAGCAGCCGCGCCCCCTCGGCAGGGGACAGCTCTCCCCGGCGCACCAGCTCCGCCGCCGTCCGCGCCCCCACAGGATAGCCGCCCACCAGCCCCAGCAGCAGGGCGGCGCACCCCGCGCCGCCGCAGCGGAAGAGCCGCCCGAAGGGGCGTGCCAGCGCCCGGCCCGCCGCCTCCGCTGCCCCCAGCGCCACCAGCAGGGACGAGACGGCAAAAAACGGGAACAGCGCCGGTATCACCGACGTCAGACACAGCTGTATGCCGTCCCGCACCGCCTGGGCCGCCGTTTCCGCCTGCCGCAGCAGCAGTATCGCCAGCGCCCCGCTGCCCAGCAGTGCCAACACGCGCTTTATCATCACCATCACCGGTCCCCAGCCTATGCGCGCCGCCGCCGGGAAATACCCCGCCCCGGACAGGCAAGTTCCGGCGCGTCCGCGCATAGCGTTCTGTATCATCCGCAGGGAGGTGACGGTGTGGCGGGACTGAAAAAGAAGCTGGCCCAGGTGGGCCAGGAGGCGCTGGAGCGCCTGGAGCTGCCGGTGAACATCGCCGCCGGCGTGGCCCGGATCGAGCTGCTGGGCAACCGGGAGCTGTATATGGACCGGCACCGGGGCGTGCTGGCCTACACCACCGAGGCGGTGGACGTCAACGGGGGCGGCGTGGTGGTCCGCGTCCGGGGCCAGGACCTGCAGCTGCTGGTGATGACGGAGCAGGAGCTGCGGATCACCGGAAAAATATCCGGCATCGAACTGGTGGAGTAAGGGGGGCGCCGTGTACCGTAAAGCAGTGAATTATCTCCGCGGTCAGGCGGTGGCTGAGGTGGTCTGTACCGCGCCGGAGCGCGTGGTGAACCTGTGCGCCGCCCACGGCATTCCTTTCTGGGACCTGACTTGGCTGACGGAGACATCCTTCCGCGTGACCACCACCCTGTCCGGCGCGCGGCGCCTGGCCGAGGTGACGGCGGACATCGGCGCACAGGTGACCGTGTGCCGAAAGTCCGGCGCGCCGGAGCTGTGGCGGCGGTGCAGGCACCGGTATGTGCTGCTGGCGGCGGCGCTGGTGCTGCCGCTGCTGCTGGCGGTGGGCAGCGCCTTCATCTGGGACTTCGAGGTCACGGGCAACGACACCGTCCCCACGGAAAGCGTATTGCAGGCACTGGAACGATGCGGCGTGCGCGTGGGCACGCGCGGTGTGGGTCTGGACCAGGACGAGCTGCGGAACCGGGTGCTGCCGCTGCTGCCGGACGTGGTGTATCTGGCGGTGAACGTCAAGGGCTGCACCGCCCACGTGCAGGTGGTGGAGCGCGTCCGCCCGCCGCATCTCTACCGGGACAGCGACGTGCAGAACATCGTGGCGGCCAGAGACGGGCTCATCACGAAGATCGAGGCGCTGGACGGGGTGACCTGCGCGGCGGTGGGCGAAACGGTGCAGGCGGGGCAGGTGCTGCTGTCCGGGGTGGCTGACTCGCCCCGTGGCTGCCGGTATATGCGGGCCACCGGGCGGATCTGGGCCCGGACATGGTACGAGTGGACGGTGCCCGTACCTCTGGAGACGGTGCTGAAGGACGGCACGGAGCCCGTGAAGACCCGCACCCATACCGCGCTGGACCTCGGACGGCACCGAATTGCGTTGCCTGCGGGGGACAGCATATTGCAGGGCCGGGAAAACTGTGATAAAATAATACGATACCGTGGAGTACAGTTTCCCTTCGGGCTGCGCCTGCCGGTAACGCTGGTAACAGAGACGGTGGCTGAGCGCGCGGTGTACCACGGTGAACGTCCGGAGGATGAGGCCCGCGCCGAGGGACAGAAGCAGCTGGAGGCCCAGTTGGCGCAGACCATCGGAGACGATGGCCGTGTTCTGAAAGCGGACGTATCCGCCCGGCGGCAGGGCGCGTACCTTATGGTGACGCTGCGGGCGGAGTGCGAGGAACAGATCGGCGTGGACGCGCCGCTGACTATAACAAGCGATACAGGGAGGTAAACCCAAAACATGGAACAACGTATCGGTATTGAACGCATGGAGGAGGCCGTCAATCTTTTCGGCTCCTTCGACGAGAATATCCGGCTCCTGGAGGCGGAATTTCAGGTGCAGGCGGTGAACCGCGGCGGCGAGATCGTGGTGTCCGGCGAGCCGGAAAACGTGATGCTGGCGGTGAAGGCGGTGCAGGCGCTGCTGACCCTGTCCAATAAGGGCGAGACGATCACCGACCAGCACGTGCGCTACGTCATCGGGCTGGTGCGCTCCGGTCAGGCCGAGCGCATCAGCGAGCTGACCCAGGATGTGATCTGCATCACCAGCAAGGGCAGGCCCGTCAAGCCCAAGACCATCGGCCAGAAGGAGTACGTCAACGCCATCCTGAAGCAGACCGTCACCATCGGCGTGGGCCCTGCCGGCACCGGCAAGACGTACCTGGCGGTGGCGGCGGCGGTGGCCGCCTTCCGGGACAAGCAGGTGAACCGCATCATCCTCACCCGTCCGGCGGTGGAGGCCGGCGAACGGCTGGGCTTCCTGCCCGGTGACCTGCAGTCGAAGGTGGACCCCTATCTGCGCCCGCTGTACGACGCCCTGTTCGATATGCTGGGGGCGGAGACGTACCAGAAGTATCTGGAGCGCGGCAACATCGAGGTGGCGCCCCTGGCCTATATGCGCGGGCGGACGCTGGACGACAGCTTTATCATTCTGGACGAGGCCCAGAACACCAGCCGCGAGCAGATGAAGATGTTTCTCACCCGCATGGGCTTCGGCTCCAAGGTGGTCATCACCGGCGATGTGACCCAGATCGACCTGCCCACCGACAAGGTCAGCGGTCTGAAGGAGGCCATGAAGGTGCTGCGGGACGTGGAGGGCGTGGCCATATGCAGGCTCACCAAGGAGGACGTGGTGCGCCATGTGATGGTGCAGCGCATCATCGAGGCCTACGCCAAATTTGAGGAGAAAAAGAAATGAAACGACACTATATCCCGGTGACCGCCGATGTCCCCGGTGTCAGCGAGGGCACACGCAGCTTTCTCCGCAGGGTTATCCGCACAGCGCTGGCCGAGCAAGGGGTGGACTTCCCCTGCGAGGTGGATGTGCTGGTGACCGGCGACGCGGGCATCCACACCATCAACCTGGAGATGCGTGGGGTGGACCGCCCTACGGACGTGCTGAGTTTTCCGGAGTTTGAACTGACTCCCGGCGAGCTGCCCGGCGCGGAGGACGCCGACCCCGGCACCGGCTATGTGCCCCTGGGGGACATGGTCATCTCTCTGGAGCGCGTGAAGGCGCAGGCGAAGGAATACGGCCACGCCAACCGCCGGGAGTTGGCCTATCTGGCGGTACACTCCGTGCTGCACCTGCTGGGCTACGACCATCTGGACGAGGGCCCCATGAAGGCCCAGATGCGCGAAAGAGAAGAGACCATCATGTCCGTGCTGGGCCTGGAACGAAAATAACGCTGCACGAAAATTGCTCAAACGAAAGAAAGTTGAGGATCACCTATGAACATCACAAAAACCGCAATGATCACCGTGTGCGGACGGCCCAATGTGGGCAAGTCCAGCCTGACCAACGCCCTGGTGGGCGAGAAGATCGCCATTGTTTCGGACAAGCCCCAGACCACCCGCAACCGCATTTACGGCGTGGTGAACCGGGGCGATACCCAGTATGTGCTGCTGGATACGCCGGGCCTGCACAAGCCCCGTTCCCGGCTGGGGGACTATATGGTCAAGGTGGTGCGGGAGAGCCTCAGCGACGTGGAGTGCGCGCTGCTGCTGGTGGAGCCCATCCCCCACGTGGGCGAGCCGGAGAAGGTCCTTTTGCAGCGCATCCGGGAGGAGCAGCTGCCCTGCGTGCTGTGCATCAACAAGATCGACACGGTAGAGAAAAAGGAGGCCCTGCTGGAGGTCATCGCGGCGTACAGCGCGGCCTATGACGGCTTTGATGCCATCATTCCCATCTCCGCCCGGACCGGCGACGGCCTGGATGAGCTGATGCGGCAGCTGTCCCAATACGCCCAGGAGGGTCCCCAGCTGTTCCCCGACGGCATGACCACCGACCAGGCGGACAGCCAGGTGTGCGCGGAGATCGTCCGGGAGAAGATGCTGCGCTGCCTTGACAAGGAGATCCCCCACGGCACGGCGGTGGAGGTGACGAAGTTCTCCGAACGGGAGGACAGCGGCATCATCGACCTGGACGTGACCATCTACTGCGAGAAGGCCAGCCACAAGGGCATCATCATCGGCAGAGGCGGCGAAATGCTCAAGCGCATCAGCTCCGCGGCCCGTCGGGATATTGAGAAATTCATGGGCACGAAGGTGTACATGGAGACGTGGGTGAAGGTCAAGGAAAATTGGAGAGATAATCCGAATTTCATCAGAAGTCAGGGCTACAACGAGGAGTAAGGCTGCGGTCACAGCATGCACTCCGGCCAGTTTTCCTGCGAGCGGAGCGAGCCGCCGCGCATGCGGCCTGAATTCGAAGAATTCCGTAGGCGGAATTCATTTCCGCCGTAAAGCGATAAAATGCGGGGTCCCCGCTCGATGGGACATCGAGTGGGGCAAACTGGCGAGATAATCCCAACTTCATCAGAAGTCAGGGCTATAACGAGGAATAACATCAACAAATTTCCAGCCATAAAACCGGCGAAAGCTCCCATGCTAACGACATGGAGGTGTTCGCGTGGACTACTGGGAATTATTTTTGGACACCGGCGCGCCGGAGGCGTATCTGCTGTACCGCGGGGCCCAGGAGGCTGTATGCAAAGTGGAAAGACCGTGACCGGCGGCGTGGTGCTGCGGGTCACAGACACAAAGGAGACAGATCGGATATTGACGGTGCTGACGGCGGACCGGGGGAAGATACCCCTGATCGCCCGGGGTGCGCGGCGAAAGAACAGCCGCCTGGCGGCGGCCTGCCAGATGCCGGCCTATTCCGAGCTGACCATTTTCAAGCGGGGCAGCTGGTATATGCTGGATGAGGCGTCGCCCATCGAGCTGTTCGACGGGCTGGGCCGGGACATCGAGCTGCTGGCGCTGGCGGCGTGGTTCTGTGAGCTGACGGAGGCGGTGTGCGCCGAGGAGACGCCCTGCCCTGAGATACTGTCGCTACTGCTGAACGCCCTGTACGCCCTGTGCCGCACGGGGAAGGACCCGCGGCTGGTGAAGGCGGCGTTCCAGTTCCGACTGATGGCGCTCTCGGGCTTTGAGCCGCTGGCGGAGGAATGCGCCGTGTGCGGAACGACACAGCCGGAGGGACCGGTGCTGGACATCTCCGGCGGATTTGTGGCGTGCGGAACGTGCAGGGGCCCGGAGCGCAGCTTCCGGCTGCCGCTGACCGAGGCTGGTCTGGCGGCACTGCGGCACGTGCTGTACGCGGACCCCAGGCGGCTGTACAGCTTTACGCTGGAGCCGGGCGCCCTGCGGGCGCTGGATCAGGCGGGCGAGGCGTTTATCGCCGCCCAGCTGGAGCGCGGGTTCCGGACGCTGGACTATTATAAGGCCCTGTTGGGATAACAGGAGGACATACATACATGAGCGAGTTATTTGAGAAATCTATCCGCACACTGGAGCTGCCGGCGGTGCTGGAGCTGCTGGCGCGCCATGCGGTCAGCGACGAGGCCAAGGCCCGGTGCCTGCGGCTGCGTCCTGCCACAGACGCGGCGGCGGTGGAGCACCTGCTGGATGAGACGGACGCGGCCAAGACGCGGCTGGGCCTGCACGGCAGTCCGTCCTTTGCGGGCGTGAAGGACGTATCCCAGGCACTGGACCGGGCGGACCACGGCGGCGTGCTGAACACCCGGGAGCTGCTGGATGTGGCCGGCGTGCTGACCGCTGCGCGGCGGGTCAGCGACTATGACGCGGAGCGTCAGGGGGAGGCCACGGCCATCGACCGGCTATTCTCTGCCCTCCACGTGAACCGCTATCTGGAGGATAAAATACGCGGCGCCATACTGGACGAAGAGACCATCGCCGACACCGCCAGCCCGGAGCTGGCGGACATACGGCGGAATATGCGCGCTGCGGCCAGCAAGGGACGGCAGATCCTGCAGCGGATCATCTCGTCGCCCTCCTACGCCAAGGTGCTGCAGGAGGCGCTGATCACCCAGCGGGACGGGCGGTTCGTGGTGCCGGTAAAGGCGGAGTGCAAGGGCAGTCTGCCGGGTCTGGTACACGACATCTCATCCTCCGGGGCCACGCTGTTCGTGGAACCCATGGGCGTGGTGCAGGCCAATAATGAATTGAAGGAATTGCAGGCCCGTGAGGAAAAGGAGATCGACCGGGTGCTGCGTATACTGTCCGGCGAGTGCGCGGCGCAGCGGGAGAACATCCTGTACGACTACGACCTGCTGGTGCAGCTGGACACCATTTTCGCCCGGGCACAGCTGAGCTATGCCATGGACGCGGGGCGTCCGCTGGTGCGGAAGCGGGGCGGCATCGACCTGAAGCGGGCACGGCATCCCCTGCTGGACCCGGCCAAGGCGGTGCCGGTGACGGTGGCGCTGGGCGGCGCGTATGACACGCTGGTCATCACCGGCCCCAATACCGGCGGCAAGACCGTGACGCTGAAAACGCTGGGGCTGCTGTGCCTGATGGCCCAGTGCGGCCTGCACATCCCCGCCGGCGACCAGAGCGCCGTGCAGGTGTTCGACCGGGTGCTGGCGGACGTGGGCGACGAGCAGAGCATCGAGCAGAGCCTGTCCACCTTCTCGGCGCATATGGCCAACACAGTGGAGATACTGAAGCTGGCGGATGAGAAGAGCCTGATCCTGTTCGACGAGCTGGGGGCGGGCACCGACCCGGTGGAGGGCGCGGCGCTGGCCATCGCCATCATCCAGGATGTGCGGCGCAAGGGCGCGCTGACGGCGGCCACCACCCATTACGCGGAGCTGAAGACCTTTGCCATGACCACGGCGGGGGTGGAGAACGCCAGCTGTGAGTTCGATGTGCAGACGCTGCGGCCTACCTACCGGCTGCTCATCGGCATACCGGGCAAATCCAACGCCTTTGCCATCTCCCGGCGGCTGGGGCTGGACGAGAGCGTCATCGAGGACGCCAAGGCCCAGATGGACAGCGAATCCGTGCGGTTTGAGGACGTGCTGACCCAGCTGGAGGAGAAGCGCCAGCGGCTGGAGAAGGCCCAGGGCGAGGCGGATCGGCTGTGGCGCCAGCGTGAGGAGGACGCGCGGAAGGCGCGGACCTTCCGTGAGCAGATGGAGAAGGCCAAGGACAACGCCCGGACCAAGGGCGAGGCCGAGGCGCGGCGCATCGTGCAGCAGGCCCAGCGGCAGGCGGATCAGGTGTTCGCCGAGCTGGACGAGCTGCGGAAACAGCAGCAGCGGTCGGACTATCAGGCCGTGAATGACCGGAAAAGCGATATACGCCGCCGCCTGAACGAGGCGGAGACGGCGCTGCACCAACGGGACGAGGATACAGAGCCGGTACCCGCGCCTACGCGGCCCATCGCCGTGGGCGACACGGTGGAGCTGGCCGGTGTGCGTACCGGCGCCGCGGTGCTGGCGGTCAATGGCGACGGCACGCTTCTCCTGCAGGCGGGCAAGATGAAGATGACCGTGAAGGCCGCGCAGGTGCGCCTGCTGGAAACGGCGGAGGAGATCGAGAAGAAGAAAAAGCAGTCCGCCGCCGCGCAGCAGCGCAGCGGACCGGCGGTGTCCATCAACACCGGGGCGCGGGCGTCCGCCGAGCTGGACATCCGGGGCCTGGAGACGCTGGAGGCCGAGAGCGTGGTGGAGAACTACCTGGACGCGGCATCCCGGTCCAAGCTGGGCACCGTGACCATCATCCACGGCAAGGGCACCGGCGCGCTGCGCGCCGCCGTGCACCAGCTGCTGAAGAAAAACAAACAGGTCAAGTCCTTCCGCCTGGGCCGGTACGGCGAGGGCGAGGCCGGCGTGACCGTGGTAGAGCTGAAATGAACAACACCCTCCTGCGCCGGCAGGAGGGTGCTGCTTTTTCAGCGGGAGATAAAAAGGGCCGGCCGAGCCGGTCCCTTTTATGTATCACAGCTGCTTGATGAAGCAGCGGCGGCGCTTATGCTGTTCGGTCTGAAAATCCTTCCACTGGGACTGGACCTTGTCGTTCAGCTCCAGCATGGGGCCGGTCTCGGCCTGCTTGATGCCCAGCTTGTGGCAGCCTTTCATGGCCTTGCTGAGGATAATGGCGTTGACACCCTTTTTCTGGTAGTCCGGGTGGACGGCGATGAGCAGCAGGTCCACGGTGTCGTTCCTGTGGAAGGCCTTGAGAACGTCGATCCAGCCGGTGGGCATGAGGCGGCCCCGGTGCTTCTGCAGGGCGGAGGCCAGGCTTGGCGCACCTACGCCGAAGGCCACCATGCGGTCGTTTTCATCCATGACGAAGCAGGTGGTGTTGGGATTGATGAGGGGCGCGAACTTGGCGGAGTACTTTTTGATCTGGCGGTCAGAGAGATCCACAGTGCCGTACAGCGGCGCGTAGGCCAGGTTGACCAGCTCGAAAAACGGCTTGAGCAGGGGCAGATAGGACAGGCGGCTCCTGGCCTCGTGAATGTGCAGGCGGTGGCGCTTGAGAACGAAGTCGGAGATCTTCTCCCAGCGCTGTATGGTGGCCTCGTCCTCCGGGACGGTGATAAGCTCCTCGATCCAGTCCACGTCCTTCACATAGCCCAGGGCGGCCATGTGGTCGATGTAGTAGGGATAGTTGTAGTATGTGAAAAAGCAGCTGCGGCGGTCAAAGCCCTCCACCAGCATACCCTCGCGGTCCATGTCGGTGAAGCCGAGGGGACCGTGAACGGCGGTGCAGTCCAGCTCCTTCGCCCAGGCCTCCACCGTGCGGAACAGGGCGGAGGAGACCTCCGGGTCGTCAATGAAATCCACCTGGGTAAAGCGCAGGCGGTTGGCACCCCACTTGTCGTTGGCCTTGCGGGAGTGGATGGCACCGATGCGGCCCACGATCTCCCCGTTGCGCATGGCCAGCCAGCAGCGGGCGTCGCAGTATTCAAAGGCGGGGTTCTTGCTGCGGTCCCAATCGGAGAGATCGTCGCCATAGGTGGCGGGGACGAACTGAGGCACGTCTTTATACAGCTCATTTGGGTAGTCCACGAACCGGCGCAGCTGGGCTTTGTCAGTTACTTCTATAATGGAGACCATTTAGTATACCTCCTGTATCATGCAAACACACATATAGTGTACGACATTATTTCACAAAAAGCAAGGATAGTGACATTAAGAACACATTAACTTTACCCCAATGTTACCCACTGCAAAAAATCAGAAAAAACGTTTGACAAACCGGACAGGCAGGTGTACAATACAGTTGAGCACGAATAGAGTCACCCCCCTCTGTCCGTGCCACCCCCCTGTCGGGTATTCCCCCTTTTACCCGACAACACACCACCACAGGGAGCGCTACGGCGCTCCTTGTGGCCGTCTTGGGGAGGGAGAAAGAGCAGCCGAAAGGCTGCTCTTTCTTCATTTCCGGGGGAATATCTGCCCCATGCCGCCGGGCAAACGGCGCGGAGACAGCAGAGAGCAGCGGCGCCGGAACATCGTTCCGGCGCCGCTGCTTATTGCCGGCATTTCAAGCGCGGAGAGGGTGCCCTGCTTCAGTTCAGAGTGCCGTCCTTTTGCCGGAACAGGGCCTGTACCCGGCGGCGGAGCACGGCGTGCTCCGGCTGGGTCAGCAGCGGGTCGCCGGCCAGCAGCTGCTGCGCGGCATCCCGGGCCTCGGCCAGCAGGGGCATATCGCAGCTGAGGTCGGCGGCCTTCAGCGTGGGCAGACCGTGCTGGCGGCTGCCGAAGAAGTCGCCGGGGCCCCGGAGCTTCAGGTCCTCCTCAGCAATGCGGAAGCCGTCGTTCGTCTGGGTCAGGGCTTTCAGCCGCCGTTTCGTGTCGTCGTTCTGTACGTCGCTGAGCAGAACACAGTAGCTCTTGGCCTGGCCGCGGCCCACCCGGCCGCGCAGCTGGTGCAGCTGGCTCAGGCCGAAGCGGTCGGCGTTCTCCACCACCATCAGCGTGGCGTTGGGCACATCCACGCCCACCTCCACCACGGTGGTGGAGACCAAGATATCGCTCTCTCCGGCGGCGAAGGCGGCCATGATCTTTTCCTTCTCCTTTGGCTTCATACGGCCGTGGAGCACGGCTATCCGCAGCTCGGGGAAGGTATCCTCCTGCAGTGCCTTGGCGTAGGCCGTCACGGCCTTGCGCTCATCGGGCAGAGCGTCATCCTCGCCCACCAGCGGGCAGACGATGAACACCTGATGGCCCTCCTGCACCTGCTTGCGGATAAAGCCGTTGAGCCGCGCACGGTATTTCTCGCCCAGAGCGAAGGTCTCCACTGTCTGCCGCCCCGGCGGCAGCTCGTCGATCACGGACACATCCAGATCGCCGTAGATGATAAGGGCCAACGTCCGGGGGATCGGGGTGGCGGACAGCACCAACGTGTGTGGGGCGGCGCCCTTATGGGACAGGGCGGAGCGCTGTTCTACGCCGAAGCGATGCTGTTCATCGGTGATCACCAGACCCAGGCGCGCATACTGTACGTCCGCCGTCAGCAGGGCGTGTGTACCGATGCACAGTGTGATATCCCCGCTTTGCAGGCCGGCCAGAATGGCGCGGCGTTCCCTGACGGGAGTGGAGCCGGTGAGCAGAGCGCACGGCAGGCCGAAGCGGGCGAACAGCGGGGCCAGATTTTCGTAATGCTGGCGTGCCAGTATTTCCGTGGGAGCCATCAGGGCCGACTGCCAGCCGCTTTGGGCGGCGAACCACACACAGGCGGCGGCCACCATGGTCTTGCCGCTGCCCACATCGCCCTGGCACAGGCGGTTCATGGGCCGGCCGGAGGTCATATCGCCTACGGCGTCCGCGATAGCCCGCCGCTGGGCGGCGGTGAGGGCAAAGGGCAGGGCGGCATAGAAGGGCGCCATGTCCGCCGCTTGACAGGGCAGGCCGGCCACCGTCTCCCGCCGCTGCCGCAGCAGAGACAGACCGCAGCTCAGCAGAAACAGCTCCTCAAATACCAGACGCCGACGCGCGGTGTTCAGCGCCTCCTCCGAGGCGGGGAAGTGGATATTCTCGTAGGCAAACCCGGCATAGCACAGATGGTGCGCCTGCCGGATCCCGTCCGGCAGCACATCCTCCGGCAGGTCGCGGCACTGGTCCAGCCCCTGGCGTACGGCCTTGGCCACCATAGTCTGTGTCAGCCCCGCCGTCAGGGGATAAATGGGCATGATGCGGCCGGTGAGCAGCTGCTTCCCCTCCGTCTCCAGCAGGGGATTGACCATGCGGCGGCGCACACCGCCGCCCTCGACCTTGCCGTAGAAGATGTATGTCTCTCCCGGATGCAGGGCGTTTTTGCGGTATTCCTGGTGGAAGAAGGATACATCCAGCACGCCGCCCTCGTCCACAGCCCGTACCTGCACCAGCGTCTGACCACCGCGGATACGGGCGGCGGTGGGAGGCTGGGCGATCATGGCCTTGCAGCAGGCGTACTCCCCCTCCGGTAGGTCCCGGATAGGGTAGAGCTGCGAACGGTCTTCCCATCGGCGGGGATAGTAGGCGATCAGGTCGCCCAGTGTGAAAACGCCCAGCTTTTCAAAAGCCTTGGCCCGGGTCTCGCCCACGCCTTTGACATAGCGGATATCGGTATTGAGATCGGCCATGGGTGCCCCTCCTTTGCGGTTTTATACATTGTACCACAGCCGCACGGCAAAGACAAACGAAAAACCGGGGCAGCAGCGCCGTCCCGGTTTTGTATCTCATTCGTGCTCGGCCAGATAGCGGGCCACGTACACGCCGCTGGCGCTGGCGTGGGACAGGGAGTGGGTGACGCCGCTGCCGTCGCCGATGACGAACAGGCCCTTGTGCGGCGTTTCCAGATTTCTATCCAGTGCCACCTCCATGTTGTAGAACTTCACCTCCACGCCGTAGAGCAGCGTGTCGTCGCTGGCGGTGCCGGGGGCGATCTTGTCCAGGGCATAGAGCATTTCGATGATGCCGTCCAGGATACGCTTGGGCATCACCAGGCTCAAATCGCCGGGTGTGGCGGCCAGCGTGGGGGTCATGAAGCCCTTTTCGATGCGCTTGGGGGTGCTGCGCTGGCCGCGGATCAGGTCGCCGAACCGCTGGACCATCACGCCGCCGCCCAGCATATTGCTCAGGCGCGCGATGCTCTCGCCGTAGCCGTTGCTGTCCCGGAACGGCTCGGTGAAGTGTTTGGATACCAGCAGGGCGAAGTTGGTGTTCTCCGTGTGCATGGCGGGGTCCTCATAGCTGTGGCCGTTGACGGTGACGATGCCGTTGGTGTTCTCGTTGACCACCGCGCCTCTGGGGTTCATGCAGAACGTGCGTACCTTGTCCTGATACTTCTCGGTCTTATAGACGATCTTGCTTTCATAGAGCTCATCGGTGATGGGGGCAAACACCTCGGCGGGCAGTTCCACCCGCACGCCGATATCCACACGGTTGGACTTGGTGGGGATATCCAGCGACTGGCAGACGGACTCCATCCATTTGCTGCCGCTGCGTCCCACAGAGATGATGCACTTGCGTCCCGTGAACGTGCCCTTGTCCGTCTCGGCCGCATAGCCGCCGTCGGCGGTGACAGTCAGCGCTCTTACCGGGGTGAGGAAGTGGAAATCTACATGATCCTTCAGCTTGGCGTACAGGTTCTCAAGGACCTTGTAGTTGATGTCCGTGCCCAGGTGCCGCACGGAGGCGTCCAGCAGGTGCAGATTGTTTTGCAGGCACAAGCGCTTGAAGCCGCTGTCGGCGGTGGAGTAGAGCTTCGTCCCCGCGCCGCCGCAGGCCACGTTGATGTCGTCCACGTAGTGCATCAGCTCCATGGCCTTCTGCTTGCCGATGTACTCGTACAGTGTGCCTCCGAACTCGTTGGTCAGGTTATATTTGCCGTCGGAAAATGCGCCGGCGCCGCCGAAGCCGTTCATGATGGCGCAGGTCTTGCAGTGAATGCAGGACTTCACCTTGTCGCCGTCGATGGGACAGTGCCGCTTTTCCAGCGGATTGCCGGCCTCCAGCACAGCCACCTTCCACTCCGGCCTGCGCTGCATCAATTCATAGGCGGAAAAAATACCGCCGGGGCCAGCGCCAATAATGATCACATCATAAGTCATGGAGATACCTCCTTGTATTTTATCCGCAGAATATTATAACAAGGAAACGGAAACTTGCAACCCGCAATTTCTTATGGCAGGTATATCAAAATGTAATTTCACTTTTCTTATCGTAAAGCGCTGGTGTTCCGGTTTATCCTGTGCTACAATAGAAAAAATCACACAGGAGGACGCCGCCATGAGCTACGCAGACCGTATATTCAAGGAAAACTGCCGGGAGATCCTTACCCACGGCGTATGGGATACCGACCAAAACGTGCGCCCCCACTGGGAGGACGGTACGCCCGCCCACACCGTCAAAAAATTCGGCATCGTAAATCGTTACAACCTGCGCCAGGAGTTCCCCATCCTCACCATCCGCCGAACGTACTTCAAGACCTGTATCGACGAACTGCTGTGGATATGGCAGCAGAAGTCCAACAACATCCATGATCTCCGCGGGCATATCTGGGACAGCTGGGCCGATGAGAACGGCTCCATCGGCAAGGCCTACGGCTATCAACTGGCGGTGAAGCACCAGTATCCCGAGGGGGAGATGGACCAGGTGGACCGGGTGCTGTACGACCTGAAGCACAACCCTGCCAGCCGCCGCATCCTGACGAATATCTACAATTTTCAGGATCTGCACGAGATGGCACTGTACCCCTGCGCCTACTCCATGACCTTCAACGTCTCCGGCCATACGCTGAACGCTATCCTGAACCAGCGCAGCCAGGATATGCTGGCGGCCAACAACTGGAACGTGGTGCAGTACGCTGTGCTGGTGCACATGATGGCGCAGGTGTCGGGGCTGGAGGTCGGTGAGCTTGTCCATGTTATCGCCGACGCTCATATCTACGACCGCCATGTGCCCATCATCGAAAAGCTGCTGGAAAAGGACGAGCGTCCCGCGCCTGAGTTTATCATCGACAGATCGGTGACGGATTTCTATCAGTTCACCCGTGACAGCTTCTCGTTGGAGGGGTACGACCCCCAGCCCTTCGAGGACAAGATCCCGGTGGCCATTTAAGGAGGGAGCACCGTGTATGCTATCGTCGCTGTGGATGAGAAGTGGGGAATTGGCAGGGACAACGCCCTGCTGTTCCACCTGTCCGCCGACCTCAAGCGGTTCAAGGAGTTGACCTCCGGGCATACGGTCCTCATGGGCCGCAAAACGCTGGAGTCCCTACCCGGTGGGAGGGGCCTGCCGAACCGGCGCAATATTGTCCTGACCGGGCAGCGGGGCTTCACGGCAGAACGGGCCGAGATCGTCCACTCTCCGGCGGAGGCACTGCTGACTGCCGATGAGGACGCCTGGGTCATTGGCGGCGAGAGCGTCTATCGGATGTTCCTGCCGCTGTGCGATCGGGTCTATATGACACGAATTGCCGCCGATGGCAGCGCGGACGCCTTCTTCCCTGATCTGGAGCGCGATCCCGGGTGGAGACTGGACAAGCGCTCGGCGGATATGGAGGAAAACGGCCTGCGGTTTCGTTATGAGGAGTATGTTCCGGTAAAAGGTGAATAAAATGACCCCCCGATACCGTCGGGGGGTCATTTTATTCTTCCATGTCCACGGTGATGTTGTCGGTGCCGTGCTGTTCAAACTCACCTAAGTACGTCTCCATCCGGGCCATGATCTCATCGTAGTTCTCCGGCGTGATGGGGGGATCGTCCATGTCCCGCAGGGCCAGCTCCTGGGCCAGTATCTCAAAGAACGTGGCGTCCTCATAGGCCATGATGGCCTCATGGATACCGCCGTCGGCAAAGGCGCGGGAGGGGATCAGCTCTCCCTGGTACAGCTCCGTCAGGGGCGCCATGCCGTGGTCCAGGCAGTGGGCAAACACCAGGCTCTCCACCTGGTCGTACTCCTTGATGCGGTCGTCGCCACGGGTGGAGTTCAGCACCCAGTTGCCGATATACACCAGATCCAGCAGACGCCGGAATTGCTTTTCCGTCATGTTCAGTTCCATCATACCACCTCCATCACGGGCAGAAATTCATTTCCACGATTATAGCACGTTCCCGCAGGGATTGCCACAGAAAAAAATGAACAGGTGCGCCAATTTTTAGCTTGTAACGATAGGGGAAACATAGTACAATATATGAGTTAAACTATGCACTGCCGCCGCGGCGGCAGGAAAAAGGAGGGCGCATATGGATCAGCGGCCTATCGGGGTGTTCGACTCCGGCTCCGGCGGATTGACCGCCGTGCGGGAGATACGCAGCATCCTCCCCTTTGAGAACATTATATACTTCGGCGACACGTCCCGTGTGCCCTACGGCGGGCGCTCGGCGGAAATATTGCTGCGCTACGCCCGGCAGGATGTACATTTCCTGCGGAGCTTTGATGTGAAAGCGCTGCTGGTGGCCTGCGGCACCGTATCTACCAACGCTCTGCCGGTGCTGGCGGCCGAGAACGATATCCCCGTTCTCGGTGTGGTGAAGCCCTCCTGCGCGGCGGCCGCCGCGGCGACCCGAAATAAGCGAGTGGGCCTGATCGCCACGGCGGCATCCGTGCGCTCCGGGGCCTATGAGCGCTGTCTGGCGGCGCTGGACGGCGCCATTCAGGTGTATGTCAAGGCCTGCCCTCTGTTTGTGCCGCTGGTGGAGAACGGGCGTTTCCGCCCCGGTGATCCGGTCATCGAGACGGTGGCCCGGGAGTATCTGGAGCCGCTGCGTGCCACGGGGATCGACACCCTCATCCTGGGCTGCACCCACTATCCGCTGCTGACGGAGATCATCGCGGACATCATGAGCCCTGGTGTGACGCTCATCGACTCCGGCGCTGCGGCGGCGCGGGTCCTGCGGCAGACGTTGTCAGACCGGGGTGCGCTGGCCCAACGTGACCACGGCACACTGACACTGTATGCCAGCGACCGGCCGGAGGACTTCGGTGCGCTGGCAGGGCAGTTTCTGCGGCGACCGCTGGAGAGCGCGGTACAGCACGTAGACATCGAGAGGTACTGACATGGACAAGGTACAGGTACTGGTCCGCAGCCACAGTGACTTTGCCGGCGGCGTGGACGAATTGACCTTCCGGGGCACAGGGACGCTGGAAAAGACCGACTATGGCTATCGCCTGCGCTATACGGCGCAGAACGAACTGGACAGAAGCGCCGTGGCCTCGGAGATGCGGCTGGAGACGCAGCAGCGCCGGGCCGTTGTCATCACCGAGTCCAAGGACGGCGGCTACGGTCTGCTGTTGGACCCTCAACGGCAAACGGTCACGCAGATCGCCGGCGGCGACGGCGGTGCGCTGACGCTGCACGTGGACACGAAGGAGGTGTCCTGGCACCTGCCCCGAAAGGGCGATGGCCATATCACATTGACGTATACACTGCTGCTGGGCACGCAGGCGCTGTCCGCCCTGCACCTGGCACTGACTTTGACAAAAGAGGAGAAGGACGCATGAATATGATCGAAAGCGCCAAGGCGCAGGTACGGCAGCTGACAGTGGCTGCATATGAAAAGGCTGCGGCCGCAGGGCTGCTGCCTGCCGGTATCACCGCCGAGCCGGCGGTGGAGATCCCCAAGGACACCGCCAACGGCGACTATACCACCACCTTCTGCCTGGCGGCGGCCAAGGCTATGAAGATGAACCCCCGTCAGGTAGCCCAGACGCTTATCGACCATACGACGCTGACGGACAGCTATTTCACCTCCGTGGAGATCGCCGGTCCCGGCTTTATGAACTTCCGCCTGGGTGGCAAGTGGTTCGCCGACACCGTCTCCGGCATTGAGACGGCAGGGGAGAAGTACGGCGAGAACGACACGCTGGCTGGCAGGAAGTACATGGTGGAGTTTGTCTCCGCCAATCCCACCGGCCCCATGCACATGGGCAACGCCCGGGGCGGCGTGCTGGGAGACACTTTGGCCAGCGTGCTGCAAAAGTCCGGTGCGGACGTGTGGCGTGAGTTCTACGTCAACGACGCGGGCAACCAGATCGAAAAGTTCGCCAAGAGTCTGGAGGCCCGGTACTTCCAGATCATCAAGGGCGAGGACGCGGTGGAATTCCCCGAGGACGGCTACCACGGCGACGATATCCGGGAGTTGGCCCAGGCTTTCTACGAGAATGAGGGCGATAAGTATCTGGACTGCGACGAAAAGACCCGCCATGACGCCCTGGCCCAGTTCGGTCTCAGCGTCAATATCCCCAAGATGAAGGCCGATCTGGCCCGCTACGGCATTCAGTACGACCAGTGGTTCTTCGAGTCTTCCCTTCACGACAGCGGCTATGTGGCTGACACAGTGCAGGCGCTGACGGACAGGGGCTATACCTATGAGAAGGACGGCGCGCTGTGGCTGAAGACCTCCGATATCCTGGCCGCCCAGCTGCGGCAGGAGGGCAAGAGCGACGAGGCTATCGAAAAGCTTGGCCTGAAGGACGACGTGCTGCGCCGCGCCAACGGGTTCTATACCTACTTCGCTGCCGATATTGCCTATCACCGCAACAAATTCGCCGTCCGCGGCTTTGACAAGGTTATCAACATCTGGGGCGCCGACCACCACGGCCATGTGGCCCGGCTGAAGGGTGCTATGGACGCTCTGGGCCTGGATGGCCAGCACCGGTTGGACATCGTGCTGATGCAGCTGGTGAAGCTGGTCCGCGACGGCGAGACCGTCCGTATGTCCAAGCGCACCGGCAAGGCCATCAGTCTCACCGACCTGCTGGACGAGATCCCTGTGGATGCCTGCCGCTGGTTTTTCAACGCCAAGCCGGAGACGCAGATGGAGTTCGACCTGGGCCTGGCCGTCCGGGAGGACAGCGAGAACCCGGTCTACTATGTCCAGTATGCCTACGCCCGTATCTGCACGCTGGTGAAGGCGCTGGCGGCGGAGGGATATACCGTTCCCGCCGCGGCGGAGGCTGATCTGTCCGTCCTGATCGCCGACGAGGAGAAGGCCCTCATCAAGCAGCTGGCCCAGTACCCTGCCGTGGTGCAGTTGGCCGCCCGGGACTACGACCCCAGCTTCATCAACCGCTATCTGGTGGAGCTGGCTGCCGCGTTCCACAAATTCTACAACGCCTGCCGCATCAAGGGCGAAGCGGAGAACGTGCTGCTGGCACGGCTGAAGCTGGCGGACACCGCCCGCGCCGTGCTGAAAAACGGCATGACGCTCATTGGCTGCTCTGCACCGGAGAAGATGTAAACTATGAAAAAGCCACCCCGTGAGGGGTGGCTTTTTCACGTCTCAAAGAACAGTCGGACGGCCCAGGCCGCGGCCAGGTAGGCAGCCAGGTCCGCCGTCAGGGCGGCAGGAATGGTGTAGCGTGTCCGCTTGATCCCCGCCGCGCCGAAATAGACGGCGACGGTGTAGAACGTCGTCTCGGTGCAGCCCAGCATCACGGCGGCGCAGCGCCCGATGTAGCTGTCCGGCCCGTATTGACGCATGATATCGCCGCCGGCAGCCAACGCCCCGGAGCCGGACAGCGGGCGTATCACCAGCAGCGGCGCCGTCTCCGGCGGTACGCCCAGAACGGTGAGCGCCGGAGCGAGCAGAGCCGTCAGGGCGTCCAGCGCGCCGGAGGCCCGCAGCATATACACCGCCGTCAGCAGGGTGGCCAGCGCCGGCAGAATGGATACCGCTACCTGCAGGCCGCTTTTTCCTCCAGTGACAAGGGCGTCATAGACATCCACGCGCCGCCGGGCGCCCCACAGGGCGGCGCCGGACAGCAGCAGCGGCAGTATCCAGGCGGAAAATGGCTCCATTTTACGCCCTCCATACCCGGCTCAGTACCCGGGCGCAGGCCAGGCCCGCTGTTACCGACAGCGCCGAGGACAGCCACACCGCCGGCAGGATATCCAGCGGCGCGGCGCTGCCCAGTCCGCCCCGCAGGGCGGCCACGGTGGAGGGCAGCAGCTGCACCGAGGCGGTGTTCAGCACCACCAGCCGGCACAGCTCGTCGCTTGCGGTGCCGCTGCAGCCCACCGCCATACGCCTGGCGGCCTGTATGCCCGCCGGCGTGGCGGCGTTGCCCAGCCCCAGCAGATTGGCGCTGACGTTAGCACTGAGGGCATCCAGCGTCTCCTCGTCCCGCCCTGCCTGGGGCAGCAGACGCCGCAGGACCGGGCGCAGCAAGCGGCTCAGTCCCGCCGCCATGCCGCTGCGCCGCATTAGCTCCAGTACACCGGACCACAGGCACAGTGCCCCAGCCATGACCAGTACCAGCTCCACCGCAGCAGCGGCACCCTCCAGTGCCGCCGCTGTCACCGCCGACAGACGGCCGCTGACTGCACCGTACACCAGGGACACCGTTACCATCAGCGTCCAGAATATCCCCATCACCACACCGCGCACCTCCTTACGGGAGAAGTCTACGCGGCTGTCTGTGCGGTTATTTGCAAAAATTCTCGACACGTTTCGAATTGTTGTTGACATGCTTCGTTGAATATGTTAAAATACAGGTATAAAATTTGTGGGGATTTTGTTATTACTGCATAGAGGGGGAGAGGACATGAAATCTACCGGTATTGTCCGCCGCATCGACGAGCTTGGCCGGATCGTGGTCCCGATCGAAATGCGCCGCGCGCTGGATATCGGCGAGCGTGAGACAATGGAGATCAGCGTGGAGGGCGACGGCATCGTGCTGCGCCGCGCCCATGTGGGCTGTGTGTTCTGCGACGGCAACAAGGATATATCCGCGTTCCGCGGTAAGAGCGTCTGTGCCAAGTGCAGGCGCGAGCTGCAAAAGACCTGAAAACAAGAAAAAACAGTGCCGCCCACTGGGGCGGCACTGTTTTTTCGTCTTATGCTTTCAGCGCGGTATCGTACAGGGCGTTGCGGGGCAGGCCGGTGTCGTCCGCTACCCGACGCACGGCCTCTTTCAGCTTCATACCGCCGTCCCGCAGGGCCAGCACCCGTGCTGCGCCCTCTTCCAGCGTCAGGACCGGCAGGTTCTGCTTCTCCCGGCCCGCTACCACCAGAACGTACTCCCCCCGTGGCTCGTTGTCCCGGTAGAAGGTCGCGGCCTGGGCCAGTGTGGTGCGGACCGTGTCTTCATGGAGCTTTGTCAGCTCACGGCACAGGGCGGCGGGCCTGTCTCCCAGCAGCTCCACCATGTCGGCGAGGGTTTGACGCAGGCGGTGGGGCGCCTCGTGAAACACCATGGTGCGCGCCTCACCGGTCAGCTCCTCCAGGGCAGCGCGGCGCTCTTTTTTACCGGAGGGCAGAAAGCCCTCGAAGGTGAAGCGCCGGGTGTCCAGCCCGGACACGGCCAGGGCGGCGATGGCGGCGCAGCAGCCGGGAATGGCCTGTACCGTCACGCCGTTTTCGGCGCACAGGGCCACCAGCTCCTGCCCCGGATCGCTGATGGCCGGGGTGCCGGCATCGGTGACCAGCGCGCACGTTTCGCCGGAGAGCAGACGCTCTAAAATGGCCTGTCCCGCCGCAGCGCGGTTGTGCTCATGGTAGCTGACCAGCGGTTTTTTGATGTCAAAATGGTTCAGCAGCTTCACGCTGACGCGGGTGTCCTCCGCCGCGATGAAGTCTGCCTGGGCCAGCGTTTCTGCGGCGCGGGGCGAAAAGTCGCCCAGGTTGCCGATGGGCGTGGCCACCAGATACAGGATACCTGCCATTGGGAATTACCCCCTGTCCTTGAAATAGATGCGGCGCAGCTCGCCACTTTCGCCGCCGTCTGCTTGTAGCAGCAGCGGCGTGTGCACCGCCAGTCCGGCCCCGCCGTGACGGCGGCAGGACAGCAGCACCAGCCGCGGCGGCGTCTGCGCGTCCTTCTGCACGAAGCGCAGCACCTTCGGCTCCAGCCGGTGGCGGCGCAGGACGTCCATCAGCTCCGCCGTCCGTTCCGCCCGGTGGACCAGGCAGAACCGTCCACCGCTGCGGAGCAGATACGCTGCCGCAGCACACAACTGGTCAAAGGCGCAGGCGGTTTCGGACCGGGCCGTGCCCCGGCTTCCCTCCGCCACCCGTCCTGTGTGGGGCGGGAAATAGGGCGGATTGGCCACGCACAGGTCGAAACTCCCGGCTTTTGGCAGAGCTGTCCGATCCCGCAGGTCGGCCCGCAGCACGGCAACGCGGTCCTCCAGACCATTGACGGCGGCGTTTTCTTCCGCCAGCGCACAGGCGGCACTGTCGATATCAATGTTGGTGATGTGCAGTTCCTGCTGCCGCGCCAGCAGCAGGAGGCCCAGCAGGCCGATCCCGGCGCCCAGGTCACAGACGCGCTCACCACGCCGCACTTCGGTAAAGTCTCCCAGCAGGAACGTGTCGGTGGAGGGCTTGAACACGTTGTCGTCAAAGCGGAAGCGAAAACCGCCCGGCCACAGCTCATCCCAGTGCTCCATGCCGCTTCCTCCTCTGCACATAGCTGTACTATCCGTTGACAAAGGGGTGTCTGCCCTTATCGGCGGATGATATCATGGTGACACTGCGTTGATACCATGTTGATACCATGATGACACCATTGTAATACAAAACCCGGGGGGATACAACAAAAAAGTGACCGGCGGTGCCGGTCACTTTTCCTCATCGTTGTGCTTGGTTCAATTACTCAGCGGGGTTGATAGCGCCGTTGGGACAGGTGTCAGCGCAGGAACCGCAGTCCAGGCAAGCGCCGGCGTCGATGACGTAACGATCATCACCCTGAGAGATAGCGCCCACGGGGCAAGCATCAGCGCAAGCGCCGCAGCTCACGCAAGCAGAACCGATCTGATAAGCCATAGTAAGTACCTCCATTAAGATTGTAAACACATTGTACCATGAAAAATGAAAAAATCAACCCCATTTTCCGTGGAAATTCAAGGTTTTTAGTTAGCATACACTAACTCGCGAAATCCCGGGAAACGTCCGGTCAGCTGCCGGTGACTACCATGTACAGCAGCGCCGCCGTCTCCCGCGCCCAGTAGCCGGCGGTCAGGAACCAGGGGCTGGCGCAGCCGTCGGAATACGGTGTCAGGCCGCTGCGCTGCGCCCAGATGGCGGCACGCAGCTGGTGGAAGTTGTCCGAGGCGATGGCCACATCCGTGGACAGGCCCTTCTCCCGCAGCAGCGCGGCGGAGAAGGCCAGGTTCTCTTCGGTGGAGGCGGACCGGTCTTCCAGCAGGATACGCTCCGGCGCGATACCCATGGACACCAGCGTGTCACGGATACATTGGGCCTCGCTGATGGGCTCGCTGCCGTTCTGCCCGCCGGAGGCGACGCACAGGGCGTCCGGGTGCGCGGTCAGATAGTCATAGGCCGCGTTGATGCGGCCCCGCAGCATCAGGCTGGGGTGGCCGTCCGGGAACACCTGGCAGCCCAGCACCACCACGGTGCAGTCCTGTCCGTCGGCGGGCCGGTCCGCGGCGGCCATGGCCATTTTACCCAGCGTTACCAGAATGGCCGTCATACACACGGCGATCACACAGCCCGCCAGCGCGCGAAGCCATTTTGGCCGCAGCAAGCGGCGGAAGAAGTCCGGCCATGTGAGCCACGCGGCGCACAGCGACAGCAGCGCCGCCGGCCAGACCATGCCGAAGTGCAGGATACCTATGCCCAGCGGCAGCAGGAAGAACACTGCCGCCAGCAGGCAGAGGACAGCCAATATACGCCGCGGGGTCTTTGCCATGTCAGTTCTCCTTGATATGTCCGGCGATGCGCTGCATGATCATATCCAGCGCCACCAGGTTGTGTCCGCCCTCCAGCACGATGATGTCCGCAAACTTCCGGGTGGGTTCCACAAACTGCTCGTGCATGGGCTTCACGGTGGTCAGGTACTGATTTACCACGGACTCCAGCGACCGTCCGCGTTCCTCCACGTCCCGCAGGGCGCGGCGCAGGATACGCACGTCGGCGTCTGTTTCCACAAAGATCTTGATGTCCAACAGGTCACGCAGCGCCTTGTTCTGGAAGATCAGGATACCCTCCACGATGACCACCTTGGTGGGCTTGATCTCCACCGTCTCGTCGGTACGGTTGTGGATGGCGTAGTCGTACACCGGGCAGTGGATGGTCTCGCCCCGCTTCAGCGCCTTCAGGTCCTCGATCATCAGGTCGGTGTCGAAGGCGTCGGGATGGTCGTAGTTTTGCAGGCAGCGCTCGGCGAAGGGCCTGTCCTGCCGCTTGTAGTAGTTGTCGTGGTGTACCACACTGATGTCGCTGCCGAAGCGTGCAGCCAGGTGCTCGGTGAGCGTGGTCTTGCCGCTGCCGGTGCCGCCGGCGATGCCGATGAAAATGGTGTTTATAGTTGCGCCTCCCCGCATTTCTCTGGCTCTATTATAAGAAGCGCAGCCGGGAAAAGCAAGTGCCGGCGTGAAGTGTTGTAAAAAAAGGATGAATTTCCTCGAAATGCAGTTGACGGGCGGCACAAAAATGAGTATGATATGTATTATGTAAATCCAATGCCCGGTATGGAGGTTTTCTATAATGAGTCTGATCAAATGTCCCAAGTGCGGAGAGATGTTCTCCGATAGCTATAAGACCTGCCCCTTCTGCGAGGAAGACGAGGCCTATTACAGCGGTAAGCTGCGGAAGAGCCGTGGCCGCCGCGCCGCCGAGAGCCGCCGCCGCAAAACGCCCAGCGTCCTGGGCCCCGTGGCCGTCATTGTTCTGATCCTGCTGGCGGCACTGGTGGTGTGGCTGATCTTCGGCGACCAGATCAAGGAGGCCATCACCGGCGAGAAGCCCCCCGTTACCGATGTGGACAAGCCCGACGACACCATCGACAAGCCTGACGACACGCCCGTCACGCCGACTATCTCCCTGAACCGCACCGTTCTGGTGCTGAACGTGGGCGACAAGGACGAGCTGAAGGTCAACGGCACGGAGGACACCGTGGAGTGGAGCAGCAGCGCGCCCACCGTGGCCAGCGTCAACTCCGCCGGTGAGGTGACGGCGCTGACCAAGGGCAACGCGGTCATTACCGCCGAGGTGAACGGCGAGTCCGTCACCTGCACCGTCACCGTCAAGGATGAGAGCAACGCGCCGGATAACGGCACCGATACGCCCGACAACAACAGCACGACCACCAAGCCCAATAACAGCAACAAGCCCAGCACCGGCAGCGTGGATGTCAGCAAGCTGAAGCTGAAGCTTACCATGGGTGAGTGGGTCTCCACGGTAGAGAGCCCCAATTCTGATGGCAACTTCGAGATATCCAGTGTCAAGGGCGAGGAATGGACGCTTGCGGTGGACGGTACTACCGCAGCTACTACCTGGTCTGCTGAGAGTGGCAACGGCGTAGCCACTGTGAATGGTGATACGCTGAAGGTGACCGGTAGCAACAGTGGACGTTACACCACCATAACCGGTAAGGTCGGCGATGCAACGATCAAACTGATTGTTCGTATCCGCTGACCAGATGACAAGCCATAAAAACCGCCGCCATACCCGTGTATGGCGGCGGTTTTTTCCATTTGTTTCCGGGATTTAGAATATCTGATAATTGACGGTTTCTCTGTGGAATGATACAATAGAAAGAACGGAAACCGACGGCGGCTGTTCCGCCGCAAAATACAAAGTGAAGGAGCCGTGATGTATGTACCGTATCGTCAAGAAAGAAGCGCTCAAGCCCACTGTGATCCTCTATGAGATCGAGGCACCCATGGTGGCCAAAAAGGCAGAGCCGGGCCAGTTCATCATCCTGCGCGTGGATGAGAACGGCGAGCGTATCCCCATCACTATCCATGATTATGACCGCGAGAAGGGCACCGTGACCATCATCGTCCAGACCGTGGGCGCCACCACCGAGAAGCTGAGCCACAAGCAGCAGGGCGAGTGCCTGCACGACTTTGTGGGTCCCCTGGGCAAGCCCACCGAGACCGAGGGCAAGAAGAAGGTCTGCGTGGTCGGCGGCGGCGTGGGCTGCGCCATCGCATATCCTGTGCTGAAGAAATTTCACGACTGCGGCGCCGAGGTCCACGCGGTGGTCGGCTTCAAGAGCAAGGACGTGGTCATTCTGGAGGATAAGTTCAAGGCGGTCTCCTCCGTGCTGAAGGTCTGCACCGACGACGGCTCCTACGGCCGCAAGGGTCTGGTCACCGAGGCGCTGAAGGAGCTGCTGGACGAGGGCAATGTGTACGACGAGATCTTCGCCATCGGCCCCATGGTGATGATGAAGTTCGTCTGTAAGACCACCGCGCCCTACAATATGCCCACCACCGTCTCCATGAGCCCCATCATGATCGACGGCACCGGTATGTGCGGCGGCTGCCGCCTGACCGTGGGCGGCGAGACGAAGTTCGCCTGCGTGGACGGCCCCGACTTCGACGGCCAGAAGGTGGACTGGGATCTGGCGGTGAAGCGCAACCAGATGTACCACGACTTCGAGGTGCGTAAGCACGAGGAAGTCTGCAATCTGTTCAAGCAGGAGGTAAAGTAAGATGGCTGCTAAGATCAATATGCGTTTGGACAAGAACGAAATGCCCTCCCAGGACCCCAATGTCCGCAACAAAAACTTCCTGGAGGTGGCCCTGGGCTACACCGAGGAGCAGGCGCTGGACGAGGCGGCCCGCTGCCTGAACTGCAAGAACCACCCCTGCGTGGACGGCTGTCCCGTCAACGTGCGTATTCCTGAGTTTATTCAGAAGATCGTGGAAAAGGATTATGAGGGCGCCTATCAGGTCATCCATCAGACCAGCTCCCTGCCCGCCGTGTGCGGCCGTGTCTGCCCCCAGGAGAGCCAGTGCGAGATGCACTGCGTCCGCGGCAAGAAGGGCGACCCCGTGGGCATCGGCCGGCTGGAGCGCTTTGTGGCTGACTGGCACAACGCCCACAGCACCGAGGCCGCGGCGGTCCCCGCCCCTAACGGCCACAAGGTGGCTGTGATCGGCTCCGGCCCCGCGGGTCTGACCTGCGCCGGCGACCTGGCCAAGAAGGGCTATGAGGTCACGGTGTTCGAGGCGCTGCACCTGGCCGGCGGCGTGCTGGTGTACGGCATTCCCGAGTTCCGTCTGCCCAAGGCCATCGTTCAGAAGGAAGTGGACGGACTGAAGGCCATGGGCGTCAAGGTGGAGACGAACACCGTGGTGGGCCGCACCATCACCATCGACGAGCTGATGGAGGAGTACGGCTTTGAGGCCGTGTTCATCGGTTCCGGCGCGGGCCTGCCCATGTTCATGAACATCCCCGGCGAGAACCTGAAGGGCGTTTACTCTGCCAACGAGTTCCTGACCCGTATCAACCTGATGAAGGCCTACCGCGAGGACAGCGACACCCCCATCATGGACCTGAAGGGCAAGACCGTGGCCGTGGTGGGCGGCGGCAACGTGGCTATGGACGCCGCCCGCTGCTCCAAGCGCCTGGGCGCTGAGGTGTACGTGGTGTACCGCCGCGGCATGGAGGAGCTGCCCGCCCGTCACGAGGAGGTGGAGCACGCCATTGAGGAGGGCGTCATCTTCAAGACGCTGAACAACCCCGTCCAGATCAACGGCGACGAGCAGGACTGCGTTAAGTCCATGACCTGCATCGAAATGGAACTGGGTGAGCCGGATGCCTCCGGCCGCCGCCGCCCCGTGGAGAAGAAGGGCAGCGAGTTCGACCTGAGCGTGGACGCCGTCATCATGTCCCTGGGCACCAGCCCCAACCCGCTGATCAAGTCCACCACCAAGGGACTTGAGGTCAACAAGAAGGGCGGCATCATCGTCAACGAGGAGGGCCTGACCTCCCGCCAGGCGGTGTATGCCGGCGGCGACGCTGTGACCGGCGCGGCCACCGTCATTCTGGCCATGGGTGCCGGCAAGCTGGGCGCAAAGTCCATCGACGAGTACCTGAGCAAGTAAGTACATCGAAAAGGCCCGCTGCAAAGCGGGCCTTTTTATGCCGGAAAGCGGTAAAATTTTACGTTCTCCTTATGGAAAGCGCCGCTGCGCTGTGGTATACTGAGAGCAGCAACAGACGGGAGGGGCCATTATGCCGAAAGACTTTATCGACTTCAACCAGAAAACAGGCTTTATCTGCGACATGGACGGCGTCATCTACCACGGGAACCGGATCCTGCCCGGCGTGGCGGATTTCATCCAGTGGCTGCATGAGGAGAGCAAGGAGTACCTGTTCCTGACCAACAACAGCGGCTACACGCCCCGTGAGCTGCAGCAGAAGCTGGCCCGGATGGGACTGGATGTGCCGGAGGAGCATTTCTATACCAGTGCCCTGGCCACGGCGGCCTTCCTGAAGGACCAGGCTCCCGGCTGCTCCGTGTTCGCCATCGGCGAGGCGGGGCTGCTGAACGCCCTGTACGACGCGGGCCTCACCATGAACGACGTGAACCCGGACTACGTGGTGGTGGGCGAGGGCCGCACCTATTCCCTGGATACGCTGACCAAGGCGGTGAACCTGGTCATGGCCGGTGCCAAGCTCATCGGCGCCAACTCAGACGTGTCCGGCCCCATCGAAAGCGGCATTGCTCCGGCCTGCCGCGCTCTGGTGGCCCCCATCGAAATGGCCACCGGCAAGCAGGCCTATTTCTGCGGCAAGCCCAACCCCCTGATGATGCGGACCGGCCTGCGGCTGCTGCACTGCCACTCCGCCGACGCGGTGATGGTGGGCGACCGCATGGACACCGACGTTATCTCCGGTCTGGAAAGCGGTATGTCCACGGTGCTGGTGCTCTCCGGTGTGTCCACCCGTCAAACGGTGGAGACGTATGCCTATCAGCCCAACGTCATTCTGGACGGCGTGGGCGACATCGCCCGTCTGGCCCGTAAAAACAAGAAATAGGCGCTACGGCCCGAGGGCCGGGAATGAAAAGAAGTGACCGCGGAGGCGGTCACTTCTTTTCATTCGTTTTCCAGCAGCAGGGTGTATGTCTCGCCAGCCACGGCGAACACGCGCTCCACATCGGTGTCCATCTGCTCCAGCAGCGGCCCCGCTGCCTCGTAGTCCACGCAGGTGCCGCAGGAGGCGCTGAGCTTGCGGGGCACCGGCATCATCCGGGCCCGGACCCCCGCCGCCGTCAGGCGCTGGCAGGTCAGCAGGGCGGACAGATGGGTGTGGAACGTAGCGATATAGCGGCTCATTTGGACAGGGACAGACGGAAGTCCTGACCCTCCGGCGCCACGGCGACCTTGTAGCCGCTGCTCTCGGCAAACCGGGTGACATTCTCCACGGAGCACTGGTTGTCCACCAGCACCTCCAGGGTGGCGGGGGCGTCGGCCTTTACGGCCTTCTGCACCATCACCACGGGCATGGGGCAGGAATAACCTCTTGCGTCAACAGTCATTGTGATGTTCCTCCTTTACTTGGCGGCCTCAACAGGCGCGCTGACAGCCTTGGGCATATTCCACAGGGACACGGCCAGCATGATGACGATACCCAGGCACACGGCTACCTTGCCGTTGTTGGAAATGCCGCCCACCACGATCTCCTTGGCCTCGTTCATGGCGTCGGCGTTGCCGGCCAGACCGAAGTTGTGGGCAAAGGCCGCGCCCACGATCATGCCGAACACGGTCACGGCGCTGTCACCGTTGCCCTCGCCGGCCAGGATCAGCTGACGCAGGGGGCAGCCGCCCAGCAGCACGCTGCCCCAGCCCACCAGGACCATGCCCAGCAGGTTCCACAGCTGGCTGCTGTGGGCGATGGGCTGCAGTTCAAAGCCCAGCTTGAAGCTGCCGGTGATCAGGTTGCCCGCCAGGACGACCACGAAGATGGCCACGAAGCCGTACAGCAGCTTGAAATCCTTGAACAGCATGGCGTCGCGGATGCCGCCCACCATGCACAGGCGGGCGCGCTGGGCCAGAGCGCCCACCACCACGGCGATCAGCAGTGCGGCCAGCATGGGCGCGTGCTTGGAGCCGGGGCCCTCCTCACTGAACTTGAACAGGCTGGGCACGGCGATGACCAAAATCAGCAGGCCGGTCATCACGATGGGCAGCACGCCGCCCTCGCCCTTCCCAACGGGATAGGCCCGCTTCAGGGAAAAGCCGCGCTTGAGGAACTGGATGCCGATGAAGATGCCCAGGGTGAAGCCCACCAGGCCCACCACGGCGTTCAGGTCGCCGCCGCCGATACGCAGGACCATCCGCAGGGGGCAGCCCAGGAAGGCCAGTGCGCCGATCATGACGAAGGCGCCCAGCACGAAGCGTGTGGCGGGGGAGGAGCCTGCCTTGGCCCGGAACTCCTTGGTGGCCACGGACATGATGAACGCGCCCAACACCAGACCGATGATCTCCGGCCGGACATACTGCACCTTGGCTGCGCCGTGCATACCCACCGCGCCGGTGATGTCCCGCAGGAAGCAGGCGATGCAGAACCCCATGTTGGCCGGGTTGCCCAGATGGGTCAGCACCACGGCGGCCAGACCGACCACCGCGCCGGCGATGACCACGATCCAACTTACTTTTTTCATGTGATTGTCTCTCCTTTGCGTTATTTCTTTTAAAGAATAGCGATGCCATTATACGACATTGTACCGGAAAAGTCAAGACCGTGACAAACTTCACTTTCTGTGGTATGATGGGTCACGAGCTGTGAGGAGGTGCCTGTATGGAGGCCATTTATCTTGACAACGCCGCCACGTCGTTCCCCAAGCCGGCGGGGGTCAGCGACCGGATGAAATACTATCTGGACTGCGTGGGAGCCAACGTGAACCGTTCCGTGTATACCGCCGCCCAGGAGGCGGGGCTGGTGACGCTGACGCTGCGGCAGCGGCTGGCCCAGCTGTTCGATTTTCCGGAGCCGCCTACCCACGTTATCCTGACGTCGGGTGCTACGGCGGGGCTGAATATGATCATTTCCGGCCTTCTCCGCCCCGGCGACCACTGTATTGTCAGCAGCATGGAGCACAACGCGGTCATGCGGCCGCTGCTGCGCCTGCCGGGGGTGGCGGTCAGCCGCGTTCCCTGTGACGCCGAGGGTTTTGCGGACCTGGACGCCCTGCCGGGGCTGTTCCGGGAGAATACGAGGCTGGTCATCATGGCCCACGGCTCCAATGTCTGCGGCGCGGTACAGGACGCGACAGCCATCGGCCGTATCTGCACGGAAAAGGGCGTGCCCTTTGCGCTGGATGCCGCCCAGACAGCGGGACACCTCCCTGTGGACTTTCAGGCTTTCGGCCTCAGTGCCATGGCGGTACCGGGCCACAAGGGGCTGCTGGGCCCCGGCGGCGTGGGCGCGCTGCTGCTGCGGGACGATTTCGCCAAAAAGCTGACGCCTCTGATCGCCGGCGGCACCGGCAGTGCCTCGGACAGCGAGTACCTGCCGCCCTATCTGCCGGACCGATTTGAGTCCGGTACAGCCAATCTCCCCGGCTGCTACGGCTGGGAGGCGGCCCTGCGCTTTATTGAGGAGACGGGCGTGGACGTTCTGCGGCAGCATGAGAGGGCGCTGTATGCCAGGTTTCTGGACGGTCTTGCGGATATTTCCGGGGTCCGACTGGTGGGTCCCCGGAATATGGACCGTCGGGTGGGCGTCATCTCCGTGGACTTCCTGCGCCGCGACAACGCCGAGATGGCCTATGCGCTGGAAGCGCAGTACGGCATCCTGACCCGCTGCGGCCTGCACTGTGCGCCCTCGGCCCACAAAACACTGGGGACGTTTCCCCAGGGCACTGTGCGGTTTTCGCTGGGCTGGGCCAGCACGGAAGCGGACGTGGACGCGGCACTGGCGGCCATACGGGCCTTGGCATGAATTAAACCGGGCGGCACTGCCGCCCGGTTTTTGGTTATCGCAGAAGAATACGCTTACCGCCGTGATATTCGCCCACGGTGCCGATACGCTGGGCACTGGGGACCACCGGTGTCAGCTCCGCCAGCAGCGCGTCCGCGTCCGCAGGGTCTACGGCCATCAGCAGGCCGCCGGAGGTCTGGGGGTCGAACAACAGGTCCTGTACGGCCAGCTCGGTGGTGCCCACGTCCACACCGGCTTCGGCGAAGCTGCGGTTGCGGTACATACCGGCGGGCAGCACGCCCATCCGGGCGAATTCCAGTGCCTCCGGGATCAGGTCGATGGCGGACACGTCGATATGCAGTGCCACGTCGCTGCCCTGGGCCATCTCGAAGCCGTGGCCCATCAGACCGAAGCCGGTCACGTCGGTGCAGGCGTGGACCCGATAGCGGACCATCACGTCCCGGGCGGCCTTGTTCAGGGTGGTCATCATCCGGTTCATGAAGTCCACCGTCTCTTTCGTCAGCAGGTCGGCTTTCCCGGCGCTGGTCAGAACGCCGATGCCGATGGGCTTGGTCAGCACCAGCACGTCGCCGGGCCGCGCGGCGGAATTGGTGAGCATTTTGTCCGGGTGAACAAAGCCGGTCACGGCCAGACCGTATTTCGGCTCATCGTCCAGGATGCTGTGACCGCCGGTGATCAGGGCCCCGGCCTCATAGACCTTGTCATAGCCGCCCCGAAGGATGTCATGCACGGCCTCCTTCGGCATATCCTCCGGCACGGCCATGATGTTCAGACACAGCTTCGGCTCGCCGCCCATGGCATACACGTCGCTGAGGGCGTTGGTGGCGGCGATCTGGCCGAACAGGTAGGGGTCGTCGGCGATGGGGGGGAAGAAGTCCACCGTCTGCACCAGGGCCAGCTCGTCGCTGATCTTATACACGGAGGCGTCGTCGCTCTTGTCGAAGCCCACCAGCAAATTGGGGTCGTGGTGCACGCGGATGCCCTCCAGCAGTTGGGCCAGCACACCTGCGCCCACCTTGGCGCCGCAGCCGGCGCACTTGGTCAGCTTTGTCAGCTTGATGTTCTGTTCTTCCATGACTTGTCTCCTATCGCAGTGCACCGGTCAGGTGCAGTATGGCCTCCAGCGCGCCGCCGCCAACGGCCAGCGCCTTGTCCGAGGCAGTGGTGCAGTATTCCGGTTTGCACCGTGGGTCCACGTCGCCGGATTTCATTCCCAGGTGTACCGGTGTGCCGCTGGGCAGGATACCCCGCACCACGCCGCCGATGGTGCATTTCATGGGTTGGCCGTTCACGGTCCCGGCGATGTCACCGGGCTGGACCTCGTCGCCGATGTCCAGTATCCGGGTGAAGACACCGTCTGCCGGGGCGCGGAGCACGCGCTCGCCGGCGTAGCCGCCGACCAGGCCGGGGATGTTGGTGTTGGGCAGGGCGCTGCCCTGATAGATGGCGCGCCCCAGGGTGTGGCCGCGCATGGTCTCCACTACCGCGTGGCAGTCCTCTCCGGCGGTGAAGCCGGGCCCGATGCCTACCACCACAGGGGCGTCAGTGATGCGGGTGCCCAGATTGCGCTTGGCCAGTATGGCGTCCACCAGGGCATCCGGGTGCAGCTGCTCACGGCACAGGCACTCCGGGTCGGGGAGGACGGGTACCGCACCCTGCGCCAGCAGGGACAGCGCCTGCGCCGGGCTGTCGGCGCGGACGGCCCGCACATCCTCTACCACCGTTTCGCCGTCGGTGATGGCGGGGGAGAAGCACACCGTCCGCCGTATGGCGGTGGGGCGGGGCAGGTCGGTCATGACCACCTGTATCCCGGTGCGGTACAGCCGCAAAGCGATGCCGGTGGCAATGTCGCCTGCGCCGCGTATCAAAACAAGCATAGCTAACCATCCTTTCGTTATCCGTACAATAACACAACGAGAGAGGGTTGTCAACAAAGCCCCGTTGACGGGGGGACGCAGGTCTGGTAAAATGGACCCACGAAAGGAAAGAAGGTGCTTCAGTGAACGACAACATCATCGTCCATATCACCGCCCGCCTGTTCGCGGAGGAAAAGTGCTACGGTCCCGGTGTTCACCGGCTGTTGGGCGCGGTGGCGCAGAACCATTCCCTGCGCGCGGCCGCGGCCTCCATGAACATGGCGTATTCCAAGGCGTGGAGCATCGTCCGGGCGGCGGAGCAGGGCTTCGGCTGCAAACTGCTCCGGTCCACCATCGGTGGCTCCGGCGGCGGCGGCGCGCAGCTTACCGACGAGGCCCGACAGATCATGGAGGCCTATGACGCGTACTGCCGAAAGCTGGATGCCTACGGACAGGAGCTGTTTCGGGAATTGTTCGGCTTCTGCACAGAGAAATAAAAAAGGCCGCCCGTCCGGGCGGCCTTTTTGCGGGCATCAAATGGTGGGCATCTCCATACCCAGGCGGCGGTACATGGTCTTTTTCACCGCTTTGAGAATGTTCTCATATCCGGTGCAGCGGCACAGGTGACCGGAGAGCAGCTTGCGGAGCTCCGCATCGGAGTAGAGCTTGCCGCTGTCCAGGATCTCCACGGCAGTCATCAGAAAGCCGGGGGTGCAGAAACCGCACTGGATGGCGGACTCCTCCATAAAGGCCTGCTGGATGTCGCTGGGCTCACCGTCGGGGCTGAGCAAGCCCTCCAGTGTGCGGATGTGCTTGCCGTCGGCCCACACGGCCAGATAGATGCAGGAGTTGAACGTCTCGCCGTCGATGAGGACGGTGCAGGCGCCGCACTCGCCTACCTCGCAGCCCTTTTTCACGGAGGTCAGGTGATAGTCATTGCGGAGCATATCGGTCAGGCTGGCGCGAACGTCCACCATCTTCTCTACGTCCTTGCCGTTGATATTGCAGCGGATCAGCTTATACTGCTTGCTCATGCCAGCTCACCTCCTGCCAGCTCAATGGATTTTACGAGACAGCGCTTGGCGATCTCCACGGCGATGTGCTGCCGGAAGGCCTTGCTGGCGCGCCAGCTGTCACGGGGGTTGATATCGTCCAGGATGGCGTGGGCAAAGGTCTCCACCGTCTCCTCGGTCAGGGGCTTGCCCTGGGCTGCCGCTTCAGCGCTGGCACACCGCAGGGGCACGGGGCCGGCTACGCCGTAGGCGATGCGGGCACGCTCAATGGTCTTCTTGTCCTCGCTGAGCCGGACGTTGACGCTGCACCCCAGGGTGGCGATGTCCATGGCGTTCCGCATGGCGTACTTGATGTAGTGGCCATAGCAGCGGTCATAGCTCTCCTTGGGGATAAGGATGGCGGTCTGAATTTCGCCGTCCTCCGCGCGGATGTCCACCTTGCCGGCCTTGATATAGAACTCATGGATGGGCAGGCGGCGGATGCCGTTTTTACCGGTCAGCTCCACGATGGCATCCCATGCGTGGAGGGTGGAGGAGGAGTCGGCGGAGGTCACGCCGTTGCAGGTGTTGCCGCCGATGGTGCCGATGTTGCGGATCTGGGGGCCGCCCACCATATCCACAGCCTCACCCAGCACGTTGATATACTGCTGGATGATGGGGTCGCGGGTAATGTGGGAGAAGCTGGTCAGACTGCCGATGCGGATGTTCTCGTCGGCGTCAATGGCGATGCCGCGCAGCTCGTCCAGCCCGTAGATGGAGATCAGCTCCGCACCGGCGCGCTTGCCCTCGCGCATCTGCACCAGTACGTCGCTGCCGCCGGCGATGATCTGGGCTTCCGGATGCTCCAGACGGAGGGCCACCGCGTTTTCCACGCTGGAGGCCTCGTATAAGGCTTTCATATCATACATGGCTTAGTTGCCCTCCTTTTCATTCCAGCTGTCGTGGATCAGGCCCGCCTTGCTGAACTCGGCGAACAGCACGTGGGGCGTGATGGGTGTGCAGTCGATGGCCACGCCGGTGGCGTTGAGAATGGCGTTGCGGATGGCCGGCGCGCCGGAGCAGGCCGGCGGCTCACCCAGCGCCTTGGTACCGAAGGGGGAGGTGGGCTCGGGATTCTCCACGAACTGCGCCTCCAGATGGGGGTGATCCATAAAGGTGGACAGCTTGTAGTCCAGCAGATTGTTGTTCAGGGGCTTGCCGGTCTTTTCATCGAACAGCAGCTGCTCGCTCATACCGTAGCCGATGGCCATGGACATACCGCCGTGGACCTGGGCCTCCGCCAGGGCGGGATTGATAAGACTGCCGCAGTCGTGAACGTTGATGATCTTGTTCAGCTTGACCTTGCACAGGGCGATGTCCACCTCCACATCGGCGAAGGTACAGCCGAAGGAGTAGGCGTTGTTGCGGATGGTGTAGGTGGATTCGGCGGTGATGTGCTCGCTGTCCGCCGCGTTGTACTGGGCGGTCATGGCCAGTTCACTCAGGCTCATGAGCACCGCGCCATCCTGCTTGCGGACGATATTGCCGTCCACGATGTCCATATTGTCCACCGCCTGACGGGTCAGCTTGGTGGCGTAGGCCAGGATCTTCTGGCGCAGCAGCGTAGCCGTCTGGCGAATGGAGAAGCCCGCCACGTAGGTCTGGCGGCTGGCGTAGGCGCCCAGACCGGTGGGCGTGATGTCGGTGTCCTGACAGGAGACGACGTGTACGTCCTTGTAGCTCTTCAGACCCACGGCCTCGGCGGTCATCTGGGCGTAAGCGGTATCAGCGCCCTGGCCGATCTCCGTCTCGCCGCACTGCATGGTGACGGTGCCGTCCAAATTCAGCAGCATACGGTTGCTGGAGGTCTCCAGCGAGATGGGATAGACGGCGGTGTTGTACCAGAACGCCGCCACGCCGATACCCCGGCGAATGTTGCCGGTATCCTTGGCATACTCGGCCTTCTTTTTGTCGTACTCTATGTATTCCTTACCCTTTTCCAGACAGTCGCGGAAAGAGTCGTAGTAGTTGGTGTTGCCGGAGAAGCCGTCGTGGAAGCCCTTGGGCATGATGTACTTCATGCGGTATTCCAGCGGATCCATGCCCACGGCCTTGGCGCACTCGTCGATGTTGGCGTCGCCGGCAAAGGAGGCCTGGGGCATGCCGTAGCCACGCATGGCGCCGGCCGCGGGGCGGTTGGTGTATACCGTCCAGGCGTCGCCCTCGAAATTGTCGCAGGGGTAGATCTGGGGGAAGGAGCCCATGGCCTTGGCCACGATGGAGTGGCCGTGGGAGGCGTAAGCGCCCTGGTTGGAGAAGCACTCTACCTTCCGCGCGGCAATGGAGCCGTCCTTGTGCAGCCAGGTGACGATGTGGAAGCGGATGGCGTGGCGCACGCGGTTAGAGACGAACGTCTCCTCCCGGGTGCAGTCGATACGGACGCAGCGGCCGCCCACCTGCGTGGTGCACCAGGCGCACAGGGGCTCATACAGGGCGTCCTGCTTGTTGCCGAAGCCGCCGCCGATGTAGGGCTTGATGATCTGAATGTCCGCCCAGGGACGGCCCAGGGCCTGGCCCACGATGCGGCGGATGATATGGGGAATCTGGGTGGACGCCACCACGACGATACGGCCGTTTTCCTCATAGGCAAAGCAGCCGTGGTTCTCGATGTGGCTGTGCTGCACGGTAGGCGTGTCGTACCAGCCCTCCACCTTGATGAGTCCCGGCTCCTGAATGGCGGCCTGATAGTCGCCCTTGCGGATATCGGAGTGCTTGAGGATGTTGTTGGAATATCCCTCATGGAGCTGGGGCGCGCCGGGCTCCATGGCCTTCTGCACGTCCAGCACGAAGGGAAGCTCATCATACTCCACCTTCAGGGCGCGGACGCCCTGCATGGCGGACACCTCATCCTCGGCGATGACCACGGCGATATCATCGCCGTAGTAGCGCACATGGCGGTTCAGCAGGTTGCGGTCGGCCACGTCCTGATGGCCGGGATCCATGGACCAGGGATGACCCGCCGTGGGGAAGCAGTGCTCCGGCACGTCGAAGCAGGTCAGCACCTTCACCACGCCCTCGATCGCCTCAGCCGCGGACGTGTCAATGGACTTGACGTAGCCGTGGGCGATAGTGGCGTGCTTGATGCGGGCATACAGCGCGCCCGCAGGCATACGGTCCTCATAGTATTTTGTCCGCCCGGTGGCCTTGTCAAAGGCGTCCACACGGATCTCGCTCTTTCCCACCTTACTCATAGTAGGCAGCCTCCTGTTGCAAAACTTGGAAATGTTGTCTATATTTTTTGCTAATGATACATATTCACGAAAATTATAGCACGGGACAGGGGAAATGTACAGCGAAAGCGTGATTTTATTTTCGGAATAACGATACGGCGAAGCTTGACGGGGCATACTGAAGCTGATACACTGGAACACACGAAAGAGGGTGGTTTGCATGGCGGAGCTGCGGATCGGCTGCCTGGTCATGGCGGCGGGCAGCGGCAGCCGCTTCGGGCGCAATAAGCTGGAGGCTGTGGTGGACGGAAAAAGTCTGCTGCGCCGTTCGCTGGAGGCGGTGCCGGCGGAGGAATTCGCGCAGGTGACGGTGGTGACGCAGTACGATGCCGCCGCGGCGCTGGCAGAGGAATTCGGCTTCACGGTGGTGCGGAACGACCGTCCGGAGGACGGCCTGAGCCGCACGGTGCGTCTGGGCACCGAGGCCATGGCGGGCTGCGACGCTATTTTGTATCAGGTGGCGGATCAGCCGCTTCTGGAGCAGGAGACGGTGCGGCGGGAGCTCGAATATTTCCGGACGCATCCGGACCACATCGTGGGCCTGGCCCATAACGGCGTGCGGGGCAACCCGTGCATCTTTCCCCGGAAGTTTTTCCCGGAGCTGATGGCGCTGGAGGGCGATGTGGGCGGCAACGTGGTCATCAAGGCCCACCCGGACGCGCTGCTGCTGTATGAGACGTCCGCGGCGGAGCTGCGGGATGTGGATACGGTGGAGGCGCTGGCCGCGGTACAAGAGGATAGACAGATATGAAAGAGCACCCCTTTGGGGTGCTCTTTTACGTTTATTTCTTGGGTGCGTAGGGGGTGTTCTTCAGCGGCAGACTGAATTCCCGTTCGCCGGTGAGGCGGTAATAGGCGTCGGCAATGGCAGGGGCGGTGGGGATGGAGGTGATCTCACCGATGCCAATGGCACCGCCGGCCACGTTCAGCCCAGGCTTCTCCACCACGATGGCCTGGATCTCCGGCGGGATCTGGTTGGCGCGGAACAGGCCCAGCATACCGTATTTGGCGGTGGGCTTGCAGTTCTCGTCGATGGGGTATTTCTCCGTCAGCGCGTAGCCCATGGACATGACCACGCCGCCCTCGATCTGACCCTCCACGCTCAGGGGGTTCACGGCCTTGCCCACATCGTGGGCGGCCACCATCTTCTTGATGCGGCCCGTCTCCTTATCCAGAATACACATCTGGGTGGCGTAGCCGTAGGCCACGTGGCTGACGGGGTTGGGTACGTCGGCGCCCAGGGGGTCGGTCTTGGCCAGATACTCGCCGTAGAACTCCGTGCCCTTCAGGTCGGCAAGGGATTTGCCGGCGTCCAGCTCCGCCTTCAGCTTTTCGCAGGCGCGGCGTGTAGCCTCGCCGGTGACAAGGGTCTGGCGGGAGCCGGAGGTGTCGCCGGAGTCGGGGGCGATCCAGGTATTGCTGCGCTCGTAGACGATATCGTCCCGATGCAGCCCGGTGTTGGTGACCACCACCTGCACCAGCACGGTGCCAAGTCCCTGGCCGATGCAGCTGGCGCCGGAGTAGATGTGCACCTTGCCGTCGCCCTCCACGATGAGCTTGCAGCGGCCCCAGTCGGGGATGCCTACGCCTACGCCGGCGTTCTTCATGGCGCAGGCGATACCCACCGGATCGCCGTTTTTCACCGCCTCGTCATAGGCGGGCTTGATGGCCTCCAGTGTCTCTACCAGACCGGTGGAGTCATCCACGATCTGGCCGTTGGGCAGCACACCGCCAGGGCGAATGGCGTTGCGGTAGCGGATCTCCCAGGGGGAGATGCCCACCAGGTCGGCCATCTGGTTCAGCAGCGTCTCGGTGCAGAAGCAGGTCTGGGTGACGCCGAAGCCCCGGAAGGCGCCGGCGGGGGGATTGTTGGTGTAGTAGGCGCGGCCCTCGATCTCGAAGTTCTCGTAGGCGTAGGGACCGGCGGCGTGGGTGCAGGCGCGCTCCAGCACGGGGCCACCCAGAGAGGCAAACGCGCCGGTGTCGGACACCACGCTGGCCTTGACACCCTGAATGATGCCGTTTTCGTCGCAGCCCATGGTGAAGTCCATGTCCATGCTGTGGCGCTTGGGATGGACGAGGATGGACTCCTGGCGGCTGAGCTTGAACTTGACGGGGCGCTTTGTCAGATAGCACAGCAGCGCCGCGTGGTGCTGCACGGACATATCCTCCTTGCCGCCGAAGCCGCCGCCCACCAGGCAGTTCTGCACCTGGCAGTGGTCGTAGTCCACGCCCAGCATGGACGCGCACTCATGCATGGTGGTGTGGGCACTCTGGTCCGTGGTCAGCAGCTTTACGCCGCCGTTGTCCAGCGGCAGCGCCACGCAGCACTCCGGCTCCAGGAAGGCGTGCTCCGTCCACGGGGTGGAGAAGTGCTCGGTCAGCACATATTTGGAATTTTTGATGGCTGTCTCCGCGTCGCCCCGGGAGACGTGCTTGTAGGCTTGGACGTTGCTCTCCTCCTCGTCGAACACCAATGGCGCGCCGGGAGCGGCGGCCTCGGCGGGGTTGTGGACGGCGGGCAGGACTTCGTACTCCACCTTCACCAGCTTCTTGGCGGCCTCCACCGTCTCCTGATCCACGGCGCAGACCAGTGCCACACTGTCGCCCAGGTAGTGTACCAGCTCGCCCACGCCGATCAGGGTGGGCTGATCCTTCTTCAGATGGCCCACGTTGACCTTGCCGGGGATATCCTTCTGCGTGGCCACGCAGATCACGCCGGGCAGCGCCTCGGCCTCGCTGGTGTCGATGGAGAGAACGCGGGCGCGGGCATACTGGCTGCGGACCGCACCGCCGTAGCACATACCGTCCACATAAATGTCATCGGGATACTGGCCATAGCCCAGGACCTTTTCCTCCACGTCCAGTCGGTGGACGCGGCTGCCCATCTGCCAGTCGTCGGCGGAGGGGGCGGGCAGCTTGCCCTCGCGGAATATCTTAGCCGCCAGCAGGATGCCGTCGATAATCTTCACGTAACCGGTGCAGCGGCAGATATTGTTGCGGATGGCGAAGGCGGCCTCCTCGCGGGTGGGATCGGGGTTCACGTCCAGCAGCCCCTTGGCAGAGATGACCATACCGGGGATGCAGAAGCCGCACTGCACCGCGCCGGCCTCGCCGAAGGCGAAGGTGTAGACCTGCTTTTCCCAGTCGCTGAGCCCCTCTACCGTGAGGATGGTCTTGCCCTCCAGCTTGTCCGTCTGGGGGATGCAGGCCTTGGTGGGCTTGCCGTCGATGAGGACGTGGCAGGTGCCGCAGGCACCCTCGCTGCATCCGTCCTTTACGGAGGTCAGGTGCAGCTCGTCCCGCAGAAAGCGGATGAGCTTCTGGTTCTTTTCCACAGTGACGGACTTGCCGTTCACGGTAAATGTCGCCATAGTGTATCTCTCCTTTGCGCCCGGCCGGGCTTATCTCTGGTATTTGCAGAAATTATAGCACGGGAACGACGGAAAAACAAGGTGAGAACCGCCGCATTTTGTCCAAGGCGTGATAGTATATCGAGAATATCGGATAAAAAGAAAGAAGCCGCCCAAGGCGGCTCCTTCAAACAAAAGCTTTCTTACGTCTCCAGCACCGGAAGCATGATCTGCAGCAGAAACTGGCCCTGCTGGGCGGAAAACACGCACAGCCCGCCGTTGCGCTGGGCGATGGCCCGGATGCTGCGGCATCCGTAGCCGTGCCCTTCCCGGTCACTGATAGGCAGGCCGTCCCGCATGGCTATCGGTCCGGCGCAGGGATTGCGTATCTCGATGAGAAGCTTGTTCTGCCGCACACCGCAGTACAGGGAGATATGCTTCCGGTCGGCGGGCAGGTCCGCCACGGCGTGCAGGGCGTTTTCCAGACCGTTGCTCAGCAGGGAGCACAGCTCCGTGTCCGAAATGGCTACATCGTTGGGCAGTGAGGCATCCACGGTCAGCACGGCGCCCTGCCGCTGGGCTTTGTCGGTGAAGGAGGAGCACAGCAGGTTCACCAGATGGTTTTCGCAGAAGCGGCGGGGCGTGATGGCCTCGATATCCGCCTGGACATTTTTGATATACGCTGTCGCCTCGTCCGGCCGTCCCGCGGACAGCAGACCGTCCAGCATATTCAGGTGGTGGCGCATATCGTGCTGATAGACGGCGGTCTGGGTCTCCAGCCGGTGAAGGGAGTCCATCTCGGACTGGGACTGCTCCAGCTCCGCCTCCAGCATGGAGCGCTGCATCTCCGCGTCGGCGCGCCGCTGTGACTGCAGGTGAAAGGCGGGCAGAAACAGTACATAGAATGTTATCAGCACTGTGGGCAGAAATTCATTCAGCGCCTGAATGCCGGAATAGAGTGCATCGGAGTAGATCGTGGTGGCATAGTCGAAAATATAATAGGTGACGGGCAGGCTGCCGAACAGCAGCAGCGCCGCCGTTGAGGAGGTCATGGTGTTATAGGCCGCGGCCACGAAAAAGCGGCGCAGGAGATAATACATCACCGGCATCAGCAGGATATAGACCAGCTCGGCGGCCAGCGTGCTCTGCGTCAGCGCCTCCACGGCGATGCGTCCCCAGCGGGGCGGCTGGCAGCACAGATACGCGGTGCAGGTGCTGACAATGGCTACGCCCACCGATTTTTTCATAAACAAAATCAGGATCAGCACCAACGGCACATGGGTGACCAGCGGGTAGAGCTGCTTTACCGCTCGTTCGCCCAAAAGCACCAGCCCCAGTCCCTGCATCAGCAGGAACAGCAGGCACAGCAGCGTCAGCAGGTACTTCTGCTGCCGGGAGACATAGCCGCCGGTGGAGAGATCCGCGCTGAGCGCCAGTCCATAGATCAGCACCAGCACATAGCAGAATATATCCAGCGCGGACTGCATAGATAAATCAAACATATTATGCATCCCTCCCGGAAAACAGCAGGGCCAGATAGTCCTTTTGCAGCTGGCCGTACAGCAGACGGGACACGGGCACGTTATGGCCGCTGAAGGTGATGACCCCGGCGGGGGAGAGCTTTTCGGCCTGGAGCATATTGACGATGTAGGACCGGTGGACCCGCATGAACTCCGGGCGGGCCAGCAGCGCCCCTTCATACTCGCGCATGGAGGCCGCCACCTCGTGAACAGTGCCGTCGGCCATATTGAAGAACAGGTGTTTGCCGTTGACCTCCACATAGCTCAGATGGGAAAAGGGCAGACGCACCAGCATACCGTTGGATTTGACGGTCAGGCCGTCCTGCGGCTTCTGATCCCGCAGATACAGCTTGTCCAGCACCGGATAGAGCAGCTTGGCATTGATGGGCTTGAGCAGATACTCCGCCGCCCGGACGCCGTAGCTTTCGTAGGCGAAGCCGGGAGAGGTGGTGAGAAAGATGATGTCCGCCGCCGCGTCGAAGGAACGGATCTCCCGTGCGGCGTCCATGCCGGTCATGCCGGGCATCAGCACGTCCAGCAGATACAGGGTGAAGCGCTCGGCGCGGGCAGCGTCCAGCAGCTGGCCGCCGCTGCGGAAGGTCTGAAAGCGGACATCGGAGTGCAGGTCAGACTGCCAGGCCTGCAAAAGCGCCGTGAGCTTTTCCAGTTCCTCGATCTGATCATCACATACTGCGATATACATGGCGCCGCCTCCTTGTGCTTTTCTTGTGCTTCCGCGGCTTTATTTTATCATAAGAAAATGGAATTGTCACCGCAAATTTTACATTTCGCGGACGTGTGTACGCATTTCGCGGCATATACATCCCCAAACTCCTCCACATCTGGTACGATGTCCTTCGCAGGGGTCGCTGTGCCCTGCGGAAGGGGGCGTTTGCGTATGAAATGGGTCATCTGGCTCGTGGCGATCGCCAGCACTTCAGCGCTTGTCGCCCTGTGGTTCTGGGAGGTCCGCCGTCTGCTGCGTCAGCACCGGAGCATGGTAGAGAGCGCCCGGTGCCAGCTGGCCGCTTTTGAAAAGCGGGCGGCAGAGGCTGCGGGCAATGCTGATGTGGCGGAGGTCCTGCGGCGCAGCGAGAGCATTTACCGGCAGGCCGCCGGCAACTATAACGAGACACTGCATCGGCCATGGATCTATATTCCCGGGCGGCTGATGGGCTTCCACTATGAGGAGGCCGCGAAGGTCCCCGGCCGGGTACATATATAGATGAACAGGAAAGAGAAGCAACAAAAACCATTGGGAGGGTATTGTTATGCGCGATGAAATGAAACGGACGATGTTTGAACTGTTCGGCGTGGGCAGCGAGGATGACAAGGTGCTGGCCGTCGGCGGCAAAAAGCCTGTCGCAAAGCCGGAGCCGGTAAAGACCGCGCCGGTGCAGGCACCGGCACAGCCTGTGGTGAAGGCCAAGGCCGCCAGCTATCTGGCTGCGGGTACTTCACTGGAGGGCACACTGCGCTCCGACGGCGATGTGGAGATCGCCGGAGCATTCAAGGGCGAGGTCATTACCACCGGCACGGTGACGCTGCGCTCGGTCATCCAGAGCAATATCACCGCCGGCAGCCTGAACCTCATCGGCTGTACGCTGACCGGTGATGTAAAGGTCACGGGCACCGTTACCGTCAGCGAGGATTCTCAGGTGACGGGTAACATCAACGCCAAGGAGCTGCTGTGCGCCGGTAAGGTCAACGGCGATCTGGAGATCACCGGCGGCACTACCCTGGAGGAGAAGGCTCAGATCAGCGGCGGCCTGGTGACGGGCACTCTGGCGGTGGTCAAGGGCGCGGTCATCCGCGGCGGTGTGGAGATCAAGGCGTTCTCCGGCCCGGCTAAGAACGAGCCCAAGCAGGAACACAAGCAGGAGCACAAGGCCAACTGACTGCGATCATGTGATCGGCGGCCGTGCAGCGGACGCTGGTACAGGAGGTATATATTATGGGCCTGTTCAGCAACAATATCCAGTATGCCGGCGGTTTCATTGAGCAGGAGGACGGCCCGGTTATGATCGCCATGCTGGACGGCATCGGCATGAATGGCCTGTATTTCCACCTGTATATGGGCGAGTAAGCTGTGATAAAAAAGGAGCACCCGGCCGGGTGCTCCTTTTTGCTTTTTTATTCTTTCGCCTCGTCCGCGTCCTCTGTTTGAGGCAGCAGCGTTACCTCCGCCGCATTCACCTGATGGTCCAGAATGGAGGTCACATGGATCCGCATCCCCTCAGCCTCCAGCGTAATGTCCTGCGGGCCGTCGTCGGGTATCATGCCCAGCGCGTCGAACACCAGGCCGGTCAGGGTGTCATGCTCCTCCTGGTCCAGCTCGATGCCAAGTGCATCCTCCAGATCGTCCAGTTCTACGTTGCCGGTGATGACCAGGGAGCCATCCTCCCGCTTTTCGATGCGGGGCTCATCATCGTCCGGAATGTTGCTGTCGTCGCTGCCCAGGTCGCCCACCAGCTCCTCAACCAGGTCGTTCAGCGTCACGATGCCCACCATGCCGCCGTACTCGTCCAGCACCACGGCCAGGGGATTGCCGGTACGCTTCATGTTGCGGAACAGGGCGTCGGCCTTAATGGTCTCCGGCACGAAGTACGGCGTGCGGACGGCGCCGGCCATTACGCTCTCCCGACTCTTATCCGCCAGGCGGAAGTACTCCTTGGCGTTCAGAATGCCCACCACATTGTCCGCACTGTCCTCGCACACGGGGTAGCGGGTGTGCCGCGTGTTGTGGATCGTCTCGGCCCAATCATCCATGGTGTCGTCCAGCCACAGCAGATCCACATCCGTGCGGTGGGTGGCGATCTCTTCGGCGGTCAGGTCGTCAAACTCAAAGACGTTCTGGATGAACTCCTTTTCCTCATGGTCGATGCCGCCGTGCTCGCTGCTGGCGTCCACCATCATGCGGATGTCCTCCTCGCCCACCTGCTCCTCGGCCTCATTGGGATCAATGCCCAGCAGCCGCAGTATGCCGTTGGTGGACGCGCTCAGCAGCCACACAATGGGCGCGAACAGCTTGGAGATGACAGTGATGAGACCGGAGATGTTCAGCGCTACCTTCTCCGACTGCTTCATGGCGATCCGCTTGGGAACCAACTCGCCGAACACCAGCGTGAAGAAGGACAGGATCAGCGTGATCAGGATCACGGCGAGGGTGTTCAGCGTGGCGGGCGGGATCGTTACGCCCAGCCCCACCAGCCAGTCCACCAGCGGATCGGAGAAATTCTCCGCCGCGAAGGCGCTGCCCAGAAAGCCCGCCAGGGTGATGGCCACCTGAATAGTGGCCAGGAACCTGGCCGGCTGGGCCGTCAGCCGGCTGAGCCGCCTGGCCTTCCGATTACCCTCCGACACCATTTTGCTCAGCTTTACCTCGTTCACCGACAGCACGGCGATCTCCGCGCAGGCGAACACGGCGTTCAGGGCGATAAGCACCACCTGTAAAAGCAATAACCAACCTATTGAGGTATCCAAATTTTGTCTCCTTTCCCGGGCTCCGCTGCTTTTGCGGAGCACCTCCTCTCGCTTTTTGCGCGATGTAAAAAGCGCAAAAGACACGGCCTGTGTGCCTCGCGCACAGGTCATGTCTCACGTCATTCTCTGTTGTTCTGATCTCGTTCAGGGCAAGAGTCGCTGCCGGCTGTGTCCATCCTGTGATAGAACCTCCCTGTATTTTTGGTTATGTTTTATTATACAGATGTGTAGGGGATATGTCAATATGACCAGAGGGAAAAGTGCCGCGGACGTCATGTCCGCGGCACAGTCATGTTACGCTGTCAGCAGCGCTTCCAGCCGCGCACGGATCAGACCCAGCAGCGTGTCGTTGTCCGGCTTGTCGGTGTATTCCGACGGGTCGCACAGCATGGTCAGGTCCTCGGTAAAGTGCCCGGCCTCGAATATATCCAGCCCCGCCTGCTCCAGGCAGCCGGAAAAGCGCACCAGGTCGGCGTTGCCGTCCAGTTCGCCCCGCTTCCGCAGGGCGCCGGCCCAGGCGAACATGGTGGCCAGGGGGTTGGTGGATACCTTTTCTCCCTTCCGCCAGCGGTAGAAGTGATCGGTGACGGTGCCGTGGGCGGCCTCATACTCGAAGCAGCCGTCCGGGGACACCAGTACGCTGGTCATCATGGGCAAAGAGCCGGAGGCCGCAGCGACCAGATCGCTCATCACGTCGCCGTCGTAGTTCTTGCAGGCCCAGACGATACCGCCCTTGCTGCGGAGGACCTTGGCCGCGATATCGTCGATGAGCGCATAGCGGTAGTGAAGTCCCGCCTGTTCAAAGGCGGCCTTGTACTCCTCGTCATAGACCTGCTGGAACAGCAGCTTGAAGGTCTGGTCATAGTCCTTGGAGATGGTGTCCTTGGCGCCGAACCACACATCTTGCCCTACGGACAGGGCGTAGGTGAAGCAGCAGCGGGCGAAGGAGAGAATGGAGGCGTCCCGGTTGTGCATGGCCTGCACCACGCCGGGGCCCTTAAAGTCGAACACCGTCTGGCGGCTCAGCTCCCGGCCGCTTTCATCGGTGAACACCAGCTCCGCCTTTCCGGCACCGGGTACGCGGTATTCCACCGCCTTGTACAGGTCGCCGTAGGCGTGGCGGGCGATGGTGACAGGCTTCTCCCAGCAGGTCACCACAGGCTTGACCCGCTTCAGCAGGATGGGTGCGCGGAACACAGTGCCGTCCAGCGCCGCCCGGATGGTGGCGTTGGGGGACTTCCACAGCTGGGACAGGCCGTACTCCTCCTGGCGCTGCAGGTTGGGGGTGATGGTGGCGCACTTCACGCCGATCTTCAGACGCTTGATGGCCTCCGCTGCCTGTGCGGTGACGGCATCTGCCGTCTCCTCCCGGTGGGGCAGGGACAGGTCGTAGTATTCGGTGTTCAGGTCCACGAAGGGCTTAATAAGTGTGTCCTTTATCATGCCCCACAGCACATGGGTCATCTCATCGCCGTCCAGTTCGGCGATGGGGACAGGCATTTTGATCTTTTCCATTCAGTTCACCGCCTTTGCCGCGTAATAGTTGATGAGGCACCCGCGCAGCAGCAGCTCGCGCTCCTCCGCGTTGGTGTTTTTCAGATAGAGGAGGAGGTCCGTTTTCCTGCCGTCATGCAGCAGTACCGCGGGGAATTCCTCGTCGCCCCGGGCCACCTTCTCCCGCACCTCCGGGACGTAGATAAAGTCGCCGGGTGCGCCGTCAAAGCTGTCGTCCGCCGCCAGTGTAAAAGGAAGCAGGCCCCAGTTGACACAGTTGGAGCGATAGCGCTTGGTGGCGAATTCGTAGCAGATGTTGGCGCTGCCGCCCAGCACCCGCTGACAGGAGGCCGCCTGCTCCCGGGCAGAGCCGTCGCCGGGCTTGTTGGCAAAGATAACGGAGCCGATGTGCAGCCGGGACAGGCTGCGCGTATCCAGCCCCAATGCGTGCAGCGTATCCGCCAGCACCGCCGGTACCTCACCTGCGGCCCGGGCGCTTTCCAGCGCCGCCGCGGCCTTGGCCCGGGGCACATAGTCCGGGTCGCGGCGGGACAGGGTGAACTGCGCCAGCTTCATGGGGTTGGAACGGTAGGAAGACGTCTCGCCGGAGGGGATGAGCTCGTCTGTGGTGGTGACCTCATCCCGCAGAACGGAGGCCACCTGTAGGAGCAGATCATCGGATAGGGCGGGGATGGCGGGCCATTCGGCGATGTTGGGACCGTATTGCAGCGGGGCGTCCGGCTGGGGGTGGCCGAAGCCACGGTAGACCCGCTTGTCGTACACGGAGGCGTCGAACCGGCGCTCCGCGGGAGAGGGAGCGTCGTAGTCCACATCCGCCGCAGAGGTGAGCACACCGTGGTTCCGTGCGGTGGCGGCAATGGAACGGGCGTCCATCAGGATCACGCCGGACAGCTGGCCGTCGCCGGGCTTGGAGCCCTCGCGGTTGGGGAAATTCCGGGTGGTGTGACGGATGGACAGGGCATCGTTGGCGGGCACATCGCCTGCGCCGAAGCAGGGGCCGCAGAAGCAGGGCTTGCACACGGCGCCGGCGCGCAGCAGCCGGGCGGACACACCGTTTTCCACCAGCTCCAGCTCCACGGGGACGGAGGGGGGATACACGGAGAAGTCAAAATTCCCGCTGCCCACATCGCAGCCGTCCAGAATGGCAGCCGCCTCGGCGATGTTGTCATACAGGCCGCCGGCACATCCGGCGATGACGCCCTGCTCTACATGGAGCTTGCCGCCCTTTACCTTGTCGGTGAGATGCAGCTGCACCTTGCCGCCGAACTGGTCGGCGGCCCGCTTCTCTACCTCACGCAGGATGTCGCCGGGGTCGGCGATCAGCTCCCGCAGCGTCACCGCCTCGGAGGGATGGAAGGGCAGGGCGGCCATGGGCTCGATGGCGGACAGGTCCAGCTCGATAAGGCCGTCATAGTACGCGCCGTCCTCCGGATGCAGGGGGGCAAAGTCCCCCGCCCGGCCGTGCAGCGCCAGATAGTCCTGCACGGCGCCGTCTGTCTCCCAGATGGAGGTCAGGCAGGCCGTTTCGGTGGTCATCACGTCGATGCCGATGCGGTAGTCCATGCTGAGACGGCCGATGCCGTCACCCACGAACTCCAGCACCTTGTTTTTCACAAAGCCGTTTTTATACACCGCGCCGCACAGGGCGATGGCCACATCGTGGGGGCCCACGCCGTGGCGGGGCCTGCCGGTGACGTGCACCAGGACCACCTGGGGTGCCGCCAGGTCGTAGGTGTTCCGCAGCAGCTGCTTGACGATCTCGCCGCCGCCCTCGCCTACGCCCAGGGTGCCCAGCGCGCCGTAGCGGGTGTGGCTGTCGGAGCCAAGCACCATTTTGCCGCAGCCGGCCAGCATTTCCCGGGCATACTGGTGGATGACCGCCTGGTTGGCGGGCACATAGTCGCCGCCGTATTTCACCGCGGCGGACAGACCGAAGGCATGGTCGTCGGCGTTGATGGTGCCGCCCACGGCACACAGGCTGTTGTGACAGTTGGTCAGCACGTAGGGCACCGGGAACTCCGTCAGACCGCTGGCCTTGGCGGTCTGGATGACGCCCACATAGGTGATATCGTGGGAGATGAGACTGTCGAACGTCAGGTGCAGCAGGCCGTCGCCGCTGCCGGTGTTGTGGGCGCGGAGGATGCGGCAGGCCATGGTCTTCTCCCGGGCTGCCGCCATGGCGGGTGTGGCCTCACGGACGGCGCCGCCGGTCCAGAGGACGGGAAGATCGTGCAGCTTGATCATAGGATAGCACCCCTTTCGGGAAATCAGAGTGTCGGGCACAGGCGGCCCGTGCAATAATGTAGTCAGTATAGCACGATGCTGGAAAAATGCAAGAGGAAAATCAAGAAAATTGCAAGTTTGAAATTTGCGTTTTGCAAAAAACTCGAATGATGACGGATAAATTTGCGTTAAAATAAAAAATTTTGAAATTTTGAAATTTTGCTCTTGCAAAATGAGGGCGGCGGACGTATAATCACCCATGAAGCAGCGTACCGCCCTGCGGTGAAAGGAGAAACCGACATGACCGAGAAAGACACCACGATTTTAAAACAGTATACCAATCCTCTGAGCCGCAGCATCCAGGAGCAGTACGCCATCAGTCCGGATCACTACCGGGGCGATATAAAGCTGGGCCTGCGGAATAACGATGGCACGGGCGTTTTGGTGGGTGTGTCCAAGGTGGGCAGTGTTCAGGGCTATCTGATGCAGGACGGTCAGCGTGTTCCCGCCCCCGGCAAGCTGTACTACCGCGGCATCGAGCTCACCGACATCGTGGAGGCCCACCGCAAGGCCGGCACCTTCGGCTTCGAGGAGGTAGCCTACCTGCTGCTGATGGGCTATCTGCCCTCCAAGAGCGAGCTGGCCTACTTCGACAAGATCATGAACCAGGCCCGCAAGCTGCCCGAGGGCTTTACCGAGGGCATGATCATGCGGCACCCCAGCCACAATATCATGAACGAACTGGCCCGCAGCGTGCTGAGCCTGTATTCCTACGATCCGGACCCGGACAACACCTCCATCGACAATATGCTGCTGCAGTCCGTCAAGCTCGTTGGCTATTTCCCGTCCATTGTGGCCAACGCCTACGCGGTGCAGCGCCACTACTTCCACGGCGACTCCCTGCATATCCATTTCCCGGTGCCGGAGCTGTCCACGGCGGAGAACTTCCTCCGCATGATGCGCCCGGACAAGAGCTACACCGATGAGGAGGCCCATCTGCTGGACATGATGCTCATGGTCCACGCGGAGCACGGCGGCGGCAACAACTCTACCTTCGTCTGCCGCGCCATGTCCTCCAGCGGCACGGACACTTACAGCGCCATTGCCGGGGCTGTCGGCTCCCTGAAGGGGCCCCTCCACGGCGGCGCCAACGCCAAGGTCATGGAGATGTTCCGCTATATCAAGGAGAATGTGGATCCCCACGACGACGGCTCCATCAAGGACTACTTGAACAAGCTGCTGGACGGCCAGGCGGGCGATCGGTCCGGCAAAATCTACGGCCTGGGCCACGCGGTGTACACCATGTCTGATCCCCGCGCCGTGCTGCTGAAGAAGTACGCCCAGCGCATGGCGGAGCTGAAGGGCTACGCCGACGACTTCGCCCTGCTGCAGAAGGTGGAGGAGCTGGGCCTGCCCATGGTCATGGAACGCAAGCACAGCGACACGCCCATGTGTGCCAATGTGGATATGTACTCCGGCCTGGTGTATGCCATGCTGGGCATCCCTGAGGAGGTGTTCACGCCGCTGTTCGCCTCCGCCCGTATTGCCGGCTGGTGCGCCAACCGCATTGAGGAGGTGGTCACCTGCCACCGGATCATGCGCCCGGCCTACCGTGCCGTCACCACCCACGAGGCGTATATCCCCATGGACCAGCGCGGCGAGCATCTGCACCTGTCCGCGGCGGACTGATACAAGAAAAGGAGCCGTCCCCACCGGGGACGGCTCCTTTTCTCACAGAATCAGATTTTCGTCGGTGATCTCGCCCTTGCAGACCACATTGGTGGGGCCGGTCAGATACAGGTCGGTGACGCGGCCGGCCGCGTTCCGTTCCACGTCCACATACAGCGTGCCGCCGGTCATGTCTACCCGGACGTGCTTACCGGAGACCTTTCCCAGCAGCGTCAGCACCGTCACCACGGAGCCGGTGCCTGTGCCGCAGGCGTAGGTAAAATCCTCCACCCCGCGCTCATAGGTGCGCTCGTACACATGGTCCGGGCCGATGATCTCATAAAAGTTCACGTTGGCGCCCTTGGGGAAATCCGGATAATGCCGCAGGGTCCGGCCCAGCCGGAGCAGTGCCGCCGCGTCATAGTCTCTCAAGCCGGCGATAGGTACCGCCGCGTGGGGGATGCCGGGGTCGCCCAGCTCCACATAGGCGCAGTCATAGGTGATGCCGTCCACCTCCGCCGTACCGTCCAGCCGCATATGGCAGGGATCGTTGAGCCGTATACGGTATAGCCGTTTGCCCATTCGCCAGCCCGTCACAAGACCGGCGGTGGTCTCTACCCGCTGTGTTTCGCCGGCCAGGCCGTTCTCGAACCCGTAGCGGCAGATGCACCGCGCGCCGTTGCCGCACATCTCACCCGTGGAGCCGTCGGAGTTGAAGAACAGCATTTTGTAGTCGCCGCCACAGGTGGGCGGCTTCACCACCATGAAGCCGTCTGCGCCGATGGACATATGCCTCTCACACAGGACGCGGACGATCTCCGGCCACCTGTTCTCGGGGATGGCGTTCCGACGGTCGTCCACCACGATAAAATCATTGCCTGCCCCGTTCATCTTCCAGAATTCCATGATAGCCCTCCCTCGCGGTATTTTCTGCCATTGTACAGGGAACTGCCGCCATTGTCAAATACGCTGTCCCTATTGCCCGCGCCAAAAAGAAAAGCCACCCTTTAGGGTGGCTTTTCCGTGACTGCCCACAGGTTTTGTTGTCCGTACTTCCACATACCGCAAGGAAGGGGGAGTGTGAGGGGGAAACCTTTGCGGGTTTCCCCACTCGCGTTCAGTCATCCGCCCGCAGGCGACCACTTTTGCACAGCAAAAGTGCCGCACCAAAAAAGAAGAGGCACACGAACGTGTGTCTCTTCTTTTTTGGTGCGAGCGATGGGACTTGAACCCACACGACCTTACGGACACAAGCACCTCAAGCTTGCCTGTCTGCCGATTCCAGCACGCTCGCGGACAAGATACCTGACTATTATAGCAAAACCGGGCAGTTTGTCAAGTACCGGAGGAAAATTCGCCTGCTGCAGATAAAAAAGACCGCCTTTCGGCGGTCTTTTTCCTGTATTCCTATGTGCTTACTCGTTGCCGGGGAAGCTGGGGATGGTGGCGAAGCCCCGCTGCAGGTCCTCGTCCGTGGGGATGACGTCGCGCATCTCGCCATCGTTGTACTTGCCGTAGGCCACCATGTCGAAGTAGCCGGTACCGGTCAGGCCGATGACGATGTTCTTGGTCTCGTTGTTCTCCTTGCACTTCACCGCCTCGTCAATGGCCACGCGGATGGCGTGGCTGCTTTCCGGCGCGGGCAGGATACCCTCGCAGCGGGCGAACAGCTCCGCTGCCTCGAACACGGCGGTCTGCTCCACGCTGCGAGCTTCCAGCATGCCGTCGTGGTACAGCTGGCTGACGATGCTGCTCATGCCGTGATACCGCAGGCCGCCGGCGTGGTTGGCGGAGGGGATAAAGCCGTTGCCCAGGGTGTACATCTTGGCCATGGGGCAGATCTTGCCGGTGTCGCAGAAGTCGTATTTGAACACGCCACGGGTCAGGCTGGGGCAGGAGGCCGGCTCCACGGCGATGATCTTATAGTCTGCCTCACCGCGGAGCATCTCGCCCACGAAGGGAGAGATCAGGCCGCCCAGATTGGAGCCGCCGCCGGCGCAGCCGATAATGATGTCCGGCTTGATGCCGTATTTATCCAGCGCCGCCTTCGTCTCCAGACCGATGACGGACTGGTGCAGCAGCACCTGATTCAGCACACTGCCCAGCACATAGCGGGTGTTGGGCGTGGAAGCGGCGCACTCCACCGCCTCACTGATGGCGCAGCCCAGGGAGCCGGTGGTGTCCGGGAACTCCGCCAGGATCTTGCGGCCTACCTCGGTGGTCAGGGAGGGAGAGGGGGTCACGTCCGCGCCGTAGGTCCGCATGACCTCGCGGCGGAAGGGCTTCTGCTCATAGGAGCACTTCACCATGAACACATGGCAGTCCAGCCCCAGATAGGCGCAGGCCATGCTCAGCGCCGTGCCCCACTGGCCGGCACCGGTCTCCGTGGTCACGCCGGTCAGCCCCTGCTCCTTGGCGTAGTAGGCCTGAGCGATGGCGGAGTTCAGCTTGTGACTGCCGGAGGTGTTGTTGCCCTCGAACTTGTAGTAGATGTGCGCCGGGGTACCCAGCTTATCCTCCAGGCAGTAGGCACGCACCAGGGGAGAGGGACGGTACATCTTATAGAAGTTCCGCACGTCCTCGGGGATGGGGATATAAGGGGTATGGTCGTCCATCTCCTGCTTTACCAGCTCGGCGCAGAACACGTGACCCATCTCCTCCGCCGTCATGGGCTTCAGGGTGCCGGGGTTCAGCAGGGGAGCGGGCTTGTTCTTCATATCCGCGCGAACATTGTACCAATACCGGGGCATCTCGTCCTCGGAGAGATAGATCTTGTAGGGAATGCCGCGGTTTTTCAGTTCTTTCATGGTTGTGTTCTCCTTTCAGTATTGGTCAGCGCGGTACGCTGTGTTACGCAAAATAGTCGATCTGCATGGCGTGCTTGACCTTGGCCAGGGTATCGGCCGCAGCGGCCTGCGCTGCCTCGGTGCCCTGCCGCAGCACGTCCATCACATAGCCGGGGTCCTTTTCCAGCTCCTCGCGGCGATTGCGGATGGGCTCCAGCGTCTCCTGCAGGACGTTGTTCAGGAACTTCTTGACCTTCACATCACCCAGGCCGCCCCGCTGATAGTGGGCCTTCAGTTCGTCCAGATTGGCGTAGTCCGGCAGGTATTTGGCAAAGTGCTCATCATTGCAGAAAGCATCCAGATACATGAACACCGGGTTGCCCTCGGTCTGGCCGGGGTCGCTGACCTGCAGGTGGTTGGGATCGGTGAACATACCCATGACCTTGGTGCGGATGTCCTCCGGCTTGTCGGCCAGATAGATGCAGTTGCCCAGGGATTTGCTCATCTTCGCCTTGCCGTCGGTGCCGGGCAGACGCAGGCAGGCCTCGTTGTCCGGCAGCAGGGCCGTGGGCTCCACCAGCGTCTCGCCGTACAGCTCATTGAAGCGGCGGACGATCTCGCGGGCCTGCTCCAGCATGGGCAGCTGGTCCTCGCCTACGGGCACGGTGTCGGCCATGAAGGCAGTGATGTCCGCCGTCTGGCTGACGGGATAGGTCAGGAAGCCCATGGGGATGCTGTGGTTGAAGCCCCGCAGCTGGATCTCCGCCTTCACGGTGGGGTTGCGTTCCAGCCGGGCCAGCGTCACCAGGTTCATGTAGTAGAAGGTCAGCTCCGTCAGCTCACACACCACGGACTGGATGAACATATGGCACTTGGCGGGGTCCAGACCGCAGGCCATGTAGTCCAGCGCCACCTGGAGGATGTTCTCCCGTACCTTACCGGGGTTGTCGAAATTGTCGGTCAGGGCCTGGGCGTCGGCGATCATAAAGAACAGCTTTTCAAACTTGCCGCTGTTCTGCAGGATGACGCGGTTGCGGAGGGAGCCCACATAGTGGCCCACGTGCAGGCGGCCGGTGGGGCGGTCGCCGGTGAGGATGATCTTACCCATAATCGTGATTCCTTTCTGTATGACAAATATTTTTTCGAGACAACAAAAAAGTCTGTCCCATGGAAAATCCATGGGACAGACTGAAAATACAAGCCTGCGGTACCACCCACATTGGCGTAAAAACGCCCACTTTGCACGCACTGTCATGCGTTCCGCCGGGATAACGGCCGCGGCTGCCGTCGGGTATTACTCGCCATCTGGCTTTCTCCCCGCCCTCGTAAGTCCATTCACCGCACGTTCCGCTGCCGCGCTTTCACCGATACGCGGCTCTCTGAAAGTTTCCTGTGCGATTACTCCTCTTACTCAACGGTTTTTGAAGTATGGGGTTATTGTATCACCTTTTTTGCGGATGTCAAGAAAAAATTTTATCGGACGGCGCTATCTGCACAGCATTTCCAGCAGCTGCGGGGCGGTGTCCGCGATGTGTTCCGCGCCGGCAATTTCCAGTTTCTCGCGGCCGCGGAAGCCCCAGCTGACGGCGATCAGCGGCAACTCGGCGTTGCGGGCCGTGGCCACATCCACCTCGCTGTCGCCCACATACACGGCATTTTCCGGGCGGACGCCGAGATCCGAAAGCGCTTGTGCCACAAGGGCTGGCGATGGTTTCGGGTCTACGCCGTCCCGCTGGCCGAGGGCCGGCATACCGGGGAAAAACTTTTCCGCCAGCGCCTTGGTGGTGGCGTCCGGCTTGTTGGAGACAACGGCGGTCTTCACACCCATTTTTTCCAGCTCCGCCAGGACCTCCGGAATGCCGGGGTACGGCGCGGTCTTTACGCAATTATGGGCCTGGTACCAGTCCTTGTAGGAGGCTAAAATCTCGTGAAACCGTTGGGGCGCAATGGGTTCGGGGATGGCGCGCTCCATGAGCTTCGCGGCGCCATTGCCGACGAAGGCGCGTATTTCCTCGAGGGTGCGCTGCGGCCAACCATTTTCAAGCAGGATATGGTTTACGGCGTCCTGCATATCCGATAGAGTGTCTAAAAGTGTGCCGTCCATGTCGAAAAGAACGGCCTGAAAGCGGGGGCAAAGAGGGAAATTCATGTGGCAGGTTCCTTTACATTCAGGTTATTTTATGTTGCGCTTATGGTCACTTTATCTTGCTCTTAATGAAGCATTATAGCAAACTGTGAGGCACATTGCTATATGCAGTTGTCGGTTTTTTGCGGTACGGCACATTTTTGGCCGGACAGATGGGTCGGCAGGTGGGGCAGGAGGATACTGCCCGGGATCAGCAGGATGCCGACGCCCCCCAGGAGGGTGATCTGCGCCTTCAGGAGCGCCGCGCCGCGGCCCACGGTGCGGCGGCTGAGGCGGCCGAAGGGCGCGCTGCCGCCTGCGGAAAAGGCGGGACGGACGCCGGCAGAGCCGACGCCCGTCCCAATGCAAAAGGGGAACACACATGGACGTGCGTTATACGCTTGTTACGCCTTCCTGCCGCCCTTGAAGAACGCGCCGATGACCTCGATGACGAAGAACACGATCAGATAATACAGCACGTTCCACTTGTGGGAGTAGATAGCGGCGAACACCATGAACAGGGAGCACAGGATGGCCAGCACGGGCATGACCTTGCCGCGGAAGCCGGACAGATCCTTGCGCTTGAGCAGAGCGATGTAGATGGGGATGTAGATGGCGTACAGGGTGATGATGGGCAGCTCGGAGGAGTCGAACTTGAAGGGACCGAAGCCCCCCATGATAGTGCCGCCGTAGAAGTACAGCAGCCACAGGGAGCTGACCAGCAGACCGAACACGGCGGAGTTGTTGGCCATGTTGGTGTTGGCGTCCACGTTCTTGAACATGGCCAGCTTGGGGCTGCCGCTCTCAACGGCCAGATCGAACATGCCGCGGGTAACAGCCATGGTCAGGCCGTTGCAGGTGCCCCAGCAGGAGATCACAACGAACACGAAGATGGCAGCGCCGCCCACCTGACCGAAGATGTTCTGGAAGGCGATCTTGGCGCCGGCCTCGCCGCCGGCCATCATGACCTCGGACTCCACCGCGCCGGCCAGGCCGACATAGTAGATCACGTACACGATAGCAACGATCACGGTGCCGATCAGCAGCGCGCGGGGCATGTTCTTCTTGGAATCCTTCAGCTCGCTGCCGATGGAGGTGGCGCAGATCCAGCCCTCAAAGGCGAAGGCCAGGGAGACGATAGCGCCGAACAGGCCCTCGGTGAAGGGCATCTCGGTAACGACATTGGAGAAGTTGAACTCGGTCATGCCGCTGGTCAGACCCACGATGGTGCCGACAACGGCCATCAGCAGCAGGGGGATCAGCTTGATGATGGTGGTGGCGATTTGGAACTTACCGGCCAGCTTGGGAGCCAGAGCGTTCATGGTGTAGGTAACGACCATGAAAACACCGGCCAACATCATGGTGCGGCCGCCGACCACAGGGTCGTCCCAGCCCATGAGTACGCCGAAGTAGCGGGCGGGCAGCCAGCTCAGCACGGACACCAGAGAGGGGTAATAGATGACGGCCATGAACCAACCCACATAGTAGCTGTACCACTTGCCGCAGGAGGCACTGGCGTAGCCCACCAGACCCTCCACGCCCTCGTGACTCTGTGCCACGACGCCGAAGGTGCAGGCGCTGATGATCATGACAATGCCCATGATGATGAATGCCAGAATACCGACAGACAGATTACCGCCGGTCTTCGTCAGGACAGCTTCGGCCTTGAAGAACACGCCGGAGCCGATGACAGTGCCCACCACCAATGCGATGGCTACGGGCAGAGTATACCGTTTTTCCATAATTCCGTTTTCCTTTCTGATCTCTCCTCATAATTGGATCGTGAGACTTTTCACAATCACAGCATCATTATAGCGCGTTCAAGATTTATTCACAAGCCTTTTTTGTCTGTGTTTTGTAGAAAAATTCACAATAATTTTAGGTAATTCGCCAATTCGCGCTTTACACCGTTAAGGCTTTTAGCGGGTTTCCGCAGAAGAAAACCGCGGCGCACCGCGGCAGGCATACAGCTGCTTGAAAAACCGCGAAAAAAGCAGGACCGGCGGGGCCGGTCCTGCATGGCAGGCAGAGGTCGTTACACGTTGAAGCGGAAGTAGATCATGTCGCCGTCCTTGACCACATACTCCTTGCCCTCGGAGCGCAGCAGGCCCTTTTCCTTGGCGGCGGCCACGCTGCCGCCGCAGGCCATCATCTCGTCGAAGTTGATGGTCTCGGCCCGAATGAAGCCGCGCTCGATGTCGGAGTGGATCTTGCCGGCGGCCTGGGGGGCCTTGGTGCCCTTTTTGATGGTCCAGGCGCGGCACTCGTCCTTACCGTAGGTCAGGAAGGAGATGAGACCCAGCAGGTCATAGCTGCACTGGATGAGACGGTCCAGACCGGACTTTTCGATGCCCAGGTCCGCCAGGAACATGGCGCGTTCCTCCGGGTCATCCAGCTCGGCGATGTCCTGCTCCAGCTTGGCGCAGATGGGCAGCACCTGGGCCCCCTCCCTGGCGGCCAGATCGCGGACGGACTGGAAGTACTTGTTGTCCTCATAGTGGGCGAAGCCGTCCTCGTCCATGTTGGCGGCGTAGATGATGGGCTTGAGGCTCAGCAGGTCCGCCGTCTCGACGATGGCGCGGTCGTCCTTATCGCACTCGAAGGTGCGGGCGGACTTACCGCTGTCCAGATGCGCCGCCAGGGCCTTGAACACCTCGGCCTCATGGAGGAACTTCTTATCGCCCTTGGCGGCCTTCGTGGCCTTCTCCACCCGGCGGTTGACCATCTCCAGGTCCGCCATGATCAGCTCCAGGTCGATGGTCTCGATGTCGCCCAGGGGGTCCACGGGGACGTTCTGGCTGGCATCGGCCACCACGTGCATGATGTTCTCGTCGTCAAAGCAGCGGACCACATGGACGATGGCGTCCGTGCGGCGGATATTCTCCAGGAACTTGTTGCCCAGGCCGGCGCCCTGGCTGGCGCCCTTTACCAGACCGGCGATGTCCACGAACTCGATGACGGCGGGGGTCTTTTTGTCCGGCTGGTACATCTCCGCCAGCTTGTCCAGCCGCGCGTCCGGCACGGCCACCACGCCCACGTTGGGCTCGATGGTGCAGAAGGGGTAGTTGGCGCTCTCTGCCCCGGCGTTGGTGATGGCGTTGAACAGGGTGCTTTTGCCAACATTTGGTAATCCGACGATACCTAATTTCATATCTTCATTTTCTCCTTTATTTTCGAGGAAGAAAGTTGCGGAATGACGGTTCAATCTCGCGATTTTTAGAACTTTCTTCAATTATAAACTTTTTGACGGGTGATTTACTCACCTTTTACTCACCTTTTTACGCGCTTTTTGCTTCTTCAAATTGGCGCACAGCTTGAAATAGGGAGTCATCAGTCACATGGACGTATTTGTCCATTGTGGTCTTAATACTGGCATGACCCAACAGCTTTTGCAATACCTTGGGCGGCATCCCACGCTCGATTGCCCGTGTAGCATAGGTGTGGCGCAGGGCGTGCATACAGAAATGCTCTATACCTGCCCGGTCACACAACTTATATAAATGCGTATCATAGCTGCTGTTCTTTGCGGGCATTCCGGTACGGAAGTTGATAAAGACAAGGTCGCGCATATTCATCTTCGTCTTTTCCGCTGTTCGCCGGTCAACGTAGGTCAGCACTTTATCCAGTTCGGGGGCTTCTTTGCGGTATTCCCGGACTTGATACAAGTCCCACAGGATTTGATAGGCAGTATCCGTTAACGGTATCGTGCGGTAGCTTTTCTTGGTTTTCGGAGGCCCTGCCCGCCACTCCTGCTGCTTATAGCGGAACTCCAACGTCTTGTTAACCGTCAGCGTGTGCCGTTCCCAGTCAATAGCGTCCCATGTCAGACCAATCATTTCGCCGGTACGCAAGCCTGTCTCCAAAATCAAGGCGTACTGCGCGTAGTTGTGGGAACGCTTTGCCGCCTCCATGAACTTCGCCTGCTCCGCGACCGTCAGAAAGTGAATTTCGTCCGGGGCTTTTACAGAGACTTCAAACCGTACCCCGTCCAACGGGTGTGTGTCAATCAGCCCGTTTTCCTTGGCAGCCTTGAACATCGTCCCCATCGTGATATACGTCTGTCGGATAGTAGAACCGGCATAGGAGGCGGTCATGCTGTTAAGTACAGTTTTGCAGTGCATGGGCTTCACGTCCGTCAGCAGCATATCGCCTAATACGGGCTTTACATTCTTTTCATAACGTTCCCGATAGTTCCGTATGGTGTTCGTAGCCAAGCCGGTGAGCAGATTTTCTCGCCAAAATGTTTCCCACGCGTTTACCGTCATAGGGACAGGCTTCGGCTTTACCGACGGGTACAGTTGATGATACAGCTGCTCTTTCTGCCAATTTTGGGCATCCCTCAAATTCTGAAAGCACTTTTCCAAACGCCTTCCCGCTTTGTCTGTGCATCGTGCGTAGTACAGGCCATCTTTTCTTTGACCTATACCTTTTCCAAGCTCTTTTCCTTTCAAACTTTTTCCCATATTTAGCTCCTCTCTGCCACAGAGAAATGAGCCATGTAACGCGATAATTGTACCACGGTAGCTTCACTTTCTCAATAGATAAACGGTATTTTTCTTAACTGCAAGGTACAAAAATGCCCTGCCACACAGCGGCGACAGGGCATCCCGCGCCCATCAAACGACGAAGCGGCTGGAAATGTATTCCTCAAACTCTTTTCGCTTGACCAGTTTCCGACTGCCCACATACAGTACGAAGGGACAACCTTCCTCCCGCAGCATGGCATCAATGCGGTTGATACCGATATTGGAGTATGCAGCGGCTTCCTTGATGGTAAGTAACAGCTTTTTGTCAATAGGGATACGTGAGTCTGAATCCATGGCGTTCACCTTTAGAGTGTCTTGTCGTCAAAAAGAAACGCCTGAAATACCGTCCCGTCATGGAGCAAAAAGCGCCCACGCGACGTTTTAGGGATGCGGTCAGATGCATCCGTACTGTCAAGGATGATTTGAGAAAGGATGTTATCTGCTCGTCCGCAAATGCGACAGTCGATGTTATTTTTGATTTGCCCCGCGAGGATGTTGGCGTCAGGCCGCTGCGTAGCCAAAATTAGATGAATACCAAAAGCGCGCCCCTGCCGTGCGATAGTAGCCAGCCTGCTCTCCACCTGCGCGACCTGCTCTTTTTGTTCTTTGCTCAAGCCGGTCTTGTCCAACACCTCTGCTACCTCATCGCAGGCGAAGATGTAGCGGGGCAGGTCTTCGTTCATGGCGGCGTTGTATTCACCCAAATTAGCGCAGCCAACATTTTTGAAAAGCCGCTTGCGTTCCTCCAAGAAAGCAAGAAGTTCGTCCAGCAGCGGCACCAACTCCTCCAAGGTAAAGCAAAAGCGGCAATGTTCGTGCCAAACGGCGGGGTAATCCACGCCGCCCTTAAAGTCCGCCACGCAGACCACCGCGCCCTTTTTGATGGACTCCATCACGAGCAGCTTGAGCAAAACGCTTTTCCCACTGCCGGTAGAGCCCCCAAGAAGGATGTGCGGAGTTGTCGCCAAGTTCACTGTTACAAGTCCGGCGAGGCCGCGTCCCAGCACCAGCACAAAATCCTCGTTGTTCAGGTAACGGTTTGCCCATGGAAGCATAGCAGGCAGCGCACCACTGGCAGACACAACTCTCAGGCGCACGGTACGGTTATTCGCTCCTTGCTCAATAGACACGATATTGATATTCAGCGCACTTTCCAGCTTTTCACGATAGTCCTCAAATTGCGCGAGATGTACGCCGTGATTGAGAAAAGTCAACACCTCCACAGCTTCATCTTCCTTGTGTCGGTCGATGAGGACGGGATATTCTCCCGCTGCGTTTTTCAGCCCAATGCGCTGAATGTCTTGCGCGATGGAGAGAAAACCATGCGGCAGTCCTGCCGCAGCCGTTCCAAAAGCCGCCAGCATTACGCCGAAGATGGCGAATGCCATCCCGTACAAGTCACGCTCAAACGTGGCCAATGCGCCATCTGGCACGGTCAGCATCGTCAGCAGGAGCAACAGCACGAAAGCAACCACGGCAATGATTGCCCGCGTCCGCGTCTGACGGTCTGAGTAAATATTTTTCGCTCCTTTTTTTATAAAAAGCCACAGTACTGTAAGCTTAAAATCTGATGTCATAGACTTCTCCTTATGTATTTGCATTTTGTAACTGTAACGAAGACGGGTGGGGTAATACTGCCCCACCCGTCTTGCTAATCAGCACAGGAATTGGGGTATTTATTCCGACAGGGGTGTCCGTTCCAACGCTTCGGCTTGCAACTCATTGTAACCCACATATTCTGTCATTGATTGTGTGTATCGATGATAACTATCACCATCGCGAAAGCAATATGTTATATCCGTCAGGCGGCGAAAAAACTGCTCAATTGGGTCAGATTTTTGCAAACTTGGTGGAACCATTAACGCATATAGTGCTTCCGGTGGGAAGATTGAAGCGATGTAAACCTCATCCCAGAGGGCAAAAATATTGGTGTAGCGGGCATGGATTTGCGATTTGTACTTGTCCAGAATTGAAAGTAGCACTCCGTAGGGAATGTTTCCCTTGAACTCGTCCAAAAACAGTATGGGTTGCCCCCGATAAAGGTCAAATCCACCGTTCAGATAGTCAGTGACGTGGTAGATTTTGTCTTCGCCGTACTCTTCGCAAAGTTCCACATATTTATGAGATTTCCCTGTTCCAGAGTTTCCTACAAAATAATGCGCCTTTATCTCTCGCAGTACAGGCGTTCCTCGGCGTTTGCGTTCCATATATTCAGCGGTTACCATACGCTCATACCGACGAAAGCGAAACTCCTGTCGGAAAATTTCCTCAGGTGTCAGCCCAGCATCCAGCAAAGCCGCAATTTCATCCAAATCACTTCGCTTGCCCTGCGCCGCCTTGATTTCGCCGTGACGGACGATGCAAATGACCTGCTCACCCTTTTCATCAAAAGGTGGTTGTTTTTCAATATAGGATTCTGCCTGCTTTTTGGTGCCCTTGGTGACCTCAAAATGCGCCCCTGCGGCATAGCTCATCTTTACCGCAGAAAACCGCATCGCCTTGACATCCTCAAGAACCATATGTACGTGCGGCAGCCCATCCGCTGAAACGCAGAACGCCCATGCCCCTGTCCGTTCTGTGCCGCCTATCAGCCACTCGTCCCGTAAGCGGGAACACACTTCCTCAGGCGTGCCCGCATATCCGTGTTCGGCCGGATTGTTTAGAACTGCAAACCACGATTTTGTGACGGCATCTTTCACCGTTCTTCTCCTTTCCCAGCAGGGCAGCTATAGTCCATCCCTGCCGTTTTTTCAAAATGTGTAAGTTTCTATCTTGACCGCCCCAAATAGGGGAGCCCACGGAGACTTTTTGTGAAGCCCCGCGGGCTCTGACGGGGGCGGTCACGTTAGAACTTTGCGACACGTACATTATCCGCAGTGACGGTGATGATCGGGCGTCTATCAATATAATACAAGTGAATTTCCAGTCCCTCGAATTCGACATGGGGCATCTTGTCGACCGTCGCGTCATCAATGCGAGCGTCACCGGGGACGGACACCCGCAGAGTCATGTACTGCCTGTCCTGACAGAAAACCGTATAGTAGCATCCTTCCACTTTGTCGGTCTTCTTTCCGCCCTCGTACACGTATTTGGGAGCAATGTTTGTCAAAACGATACGACGGCCAAGCGTCGCCTTGGCATCGATTTTCAAGTCCTTAAGCTTCATCATAATAATATCCTCCATAAAGAAATTGATTGTTTTTGGAACTTCTCAACGGCCATTGAGAACAGCCTTTCTTGCTGTTGCCACCACTATATCATCTTTTCCTAAATATGTAAGAGCCCAAGATTTGCCCATTCTTTACCTGGCTAAAGTTTTATGAAGCAACAACTGGTGAGAGAAATTGAATACAATTTCTCTCACCGGTTGCTTACGCTTACCTCCCTTCTTTATAGAGCATATCGCACAGCGCCCCAGGAGAAATTCCAAAGAGCTTTGCGACGCATTCCATTGAACCTAAACTAGGCTTATTCTTCACGGTGCCACACGCATAGCGTTCAATGTTGCAATAGGTGCGGAAACTCACTCCTGCGCGCTCGGCGGCCTCTTCCTGAGTGAGCCCCAAATTTTCGCGGTACTGTCTTACAAGCGTATCGTACTTATACGCCATCCTTGCTTGCTCCAAAACGGCAGGATCACAAAGGGTGCGTTCATAATCGGGTTTATCCTATGAGCAGCTTGCATACTGCTTTTTGTATCGTACTCGTGTACTGTTTGGGCTCCATTCAAATGTATAAGCGTTTATGTACTCTCCCTTGATGCACCCAATTACCCCAAAATCTTCATCCATTTTGACCATAATGGTGAAAACTTAGAGGTGATTTCTCTCCTTTCGCTTGTACCCAGCTATCTCTTCTCCAAGTACAAGAAGTGAACAAAAGTATAAAAAAAGACAATTACCCCGCAAATGGGATAATTGTCAAATAGTATGGTGACTTGGAAACGGCGCTACTGCACCTCATTAAAAAATATCTTCGTAATTATAATTCTATATTACCATATATTGTATAGATGTCAAGCGAAAATATCTATAAATTGTATTTCACGCCCTATACGACCGCATGACTTGCAGAACGGCGGCCTTTTGTGTGTCGGTCAGCACTTTCCATTCCTTCAGCAGTTCCCGCACCTCCGGCGATACCTCCACCATTTCGTCTTGCGCGAAGAACTGCGCCACGGTGATACCGAACGCACCGCATAAAGCCTCCAACGTGGACACGCTGGGAAGCGTACCACGGCGAAAAATATTGGAAACCGTATTGGGCGACAACTTTGCCTCTTTTGCGATTCGATAGTCCGACCAGCCGCGCTCCTGCTGAAGCTGCCTTAATTTCTGCAAAACGTCCATACAGCACCTCACTTGTTGGATATATTATATCCTCAAGCATGGTGGTATAGAAATATCATAGTTGTGACTTGTATAGCGCATAGAATGGTGATATACTGAGCACAGCAATACAACAGAAAAGGAGGAACTTCCATGAGAAGAGTAGGTATGCTCTTGCTGACACTGGTGATGTTGTTTTCCCTCGCTGCCTGTGGGGCGAAAGATACGCAGACCATCAAGGTCGAAGAGAAGCAGGATACTGAACAGACTGCCTCAGGTACGGCAGCGAACGAAAACCAGCCCGCCGCTGATCTGCAAAAGCCGGAGGACAAAACGATTACGCCGGACGCTGCTGCAAGCGGTGATAAGCAGGAAGAAACCAAGACCGATGATACCAAGAAGGACGAGCAGAAACCCGACACATCCGAAAAGGACGATGTAAAGCAGGATGAGCAGAAGCCCACTGACAATAAGCAAGATACCTCCAAGGCGGACACTAAGACCGACACGAAGACTGATAACAAGAGCGACACCAAGACAGAGACTCCCTCTCAGAAGCCCTCTACTCCCAGCTATGACAACGGCAGCCTGACTACTGCTCAGGTGAAGGAGCTGCAGCGTTGGTATGGCGTGAGTGCTGACGGTCAGTGGGGCGCGGGTTCCAAGAAGGCAGCCGGCGGACGTACCGCTGATGAAGCATGGGCGTACTACCAGCAGAACAAGAAAGACACCACCCCGGAGGAGACAACAAAACCTGCGGACAAGCCCGACGACAGCTCCACAGGCGGCACGACCACTCCTTCCGAACCCGCAAAGCCTACCAAAGCGGACATCGACTGCGAACAGGCTATGAGAGTGGGTAACGCCTACGCAGAGAGCCTTGGTTTTATGATTTGGGACGGAGCCGGTGGTCATAATCCCCCGGTATTCCTTGAGCGCGATTGTCCTGAGTCCTGCTGGAATCAGGAGTGGGTTGAGGCTACAATTAAGAGAAATATTGATTTCCTTGTAAGTCAGTTGGAAAGAGCCACGGGCGAGAAGCCTTCTGATGCCCCTTATGGGTCTTATGCAGCCAACTGCGTCGTTCGGTGGAATGCCTCTGCTGGGTATCACGAAATTTATATCTATTATTGATTCTTACATAAAAGGAGAGAGGCCGCCAGCCTTGCTGGTGGCCTCCCTTCTGCTTTTGTTCATTACATGGCTCGTCCTTGGCACTCACCTTTTACTCACCCTTTTGCCGGGGAGATACATTGATTTACATGGACTTATGTGAGCCAAAAAGTTTTGAATTATTCAAAATATGGAGATATATGGACATTTATGAAGATACTTTGCCGATGGGAGCACCCTCGATACCCAGCTTCATAAGGTGAGCCTCCTTTGTATTTCTGTCCGGCGCAGGGGGCCGGGGAAGTTGTTTCTTAACTTGATATAATACCATTTTTTGCGTGGAAACGCAAGGGCGGGCGCAAAAAAGTGCGCCGCCTTTCGCACGAAAGGCGGCGCAGCCATATGTGTTATGCCAGGAAGCCCTTGAGGATCGTCTCCTCCGCCTGTTCGGGGGTCAGGCCGAGGGTCTCCAGCTTCAGCAGCTGGTCGCCGGCGATCTTGCCGATGGCGGCCTCGTGGATCAGTTGGGCGTCGGGACAGTTGGCGGTGATGGCCGGGACGGACTCGATGCGGGCGTCGCCCATGATGATGCTGTCGCACTGAACGTGGCCAAAGCACTGGGCGTTGCCCACCATCACCGGGTGGAAGATCTGGTGGGAACGGTCCTGGGCCACACTGCGGGAGATGACGCGGCCGCGGGCGTCGTGGCCGTTGAGCTCGATACGCATATCGCTCTCGGCCTCCTGAGCGCCGTGGGTCAGCAGGCGCTCGGTGACCACCACCTCGCTGCCGGCTTCGCAGAAGAAGTCCGTCTCGCGCTTGGTGGAGTCGATGCCGCGGATCTGGATCGTCTCCATCTGCATGGTGGAGTTCTCGCCCAGGTAGACCACGGTCTTGGGGTTCATGATGTTGCCGCCGGTCTGGCCGGGGTCTTTCTCGCCGAAGTGCTTTTCCACATAGCGGACCTTGGAATTTTTGCCGATGTGGAAGGTGTGGATGCCGTCGTGGCGGCTTTCGTCACAGCCGGAGTTGTGGATGCCGCAGCCGGCGATAATGTCCACGTCGCAGTCGTCGCCCACGTAGAAGTCGTTATAGACCAGCTCGCTGAGGCCGCTGTGGCTGATGATGACGGGGATGTAGCATTTCTCACCCTTGGTGCCGGGCTTGATGCGGATGTCAATGCCGGACTTTCCGTCGCTGCGGGGATCGATAGCAATGTGCTCGGTGGACTGACGGGCCTCGCAGCCGGAGTCCTTGCGGATATTGAAGGCGCCCACGGGCTTGCCGGTCAGATCGGCGATCTTTTCCAGCAAAGCGGCGTCGATATCGGTGATCATTGCGCGCCCTCCTTTCTCTCCAGTACGGGACAGCTGCCCAGCGTGTCGGCCAGGATCAGGGGGAAGATCTCCTCCGTGGTGCCGCGGTGTGCGATCTGGCCGCCGGCGATGACGACGATCTCGTCGGCCAGCTTGATGATGCGCTCCTGATGGGAGATGATGACCATGGTGGCCGCGCCCTCCCGGTGGATCTGCTCGAAGGTCTCGGTCAGCCGGGCGAAGGACCACAGGTCGATGCCGGCCTCCGGCTCATCGAAGATCATCAGCTGGCCGCGGCGGGCCAGGATGGTGGCGATCTCGATGCGCTTGACCTCGCCGCCGGACAGAGACACGTCCACCTCGCGGTCCAGGTAGTCGTTGGCGCAGAGGCCAACCTTGGTAAGATAGGCGCAGCACTTGTCCTTGCTGAGCTTGTCCTCGCCCGCCGCCAGAAGCAGCAGGTCGTGGACGGTGATGCCCTTGAAGCGGGGCGGCTGCTGGAAGCCGTAGCTGATGCCGCGCTTGGCGCGCTCGGTGATGGACAGGTCCGTCACGTCCTCGCCGTTGTACAGCACGCGGCCGGAGGTGGGCTGCACCAGGCCCATGATGACCTTGGCCAGGGTGGTCTTGCCGCCGCCGTTGGGGCCGGTGAAGACGACCAGCTTATGGTCGGGGATGGTGATGGATACGTTTTTCAGGATGTCCTGCTCCCCCTCGGGGGTGGACACCCGGTAGCAGATATTCTGCAATTCCAGCATGGGATGGTTCTCCCTTCTCTGAACGTTTGTATTGTGGCTGTTCACACCATCAAAGTGGTGGGCAGGTTCCGTAACCATATTAGTGTAACAGATTTCGGCAGGAAATGCAATATGTTTCCGCCCATGGCGCACATCGGGCCGCGGCACCACATAGTATAGACAGAAAAGGAGGCGTTCAGTATGGAGCCATCACCGTTGGTATACGATACCGCCGCCGCGGCGGCGGTGTGGCAGAGGGTGGGGCCGGCGCTGCCGGCCTATGACGCGGCACCGTGTCCCGCGGGGGCCTGCTGCCCGCTGCCGCGGCGGGAGACGGACAGCGAGGCGATGCTGGGCGGGCTGATCGCCGAGGGCGCGGCGTTGTATGCCTGCTGCCGCCGGTGTGCCGTCCGTGCGCCCCGGCAGAGCCGGCAGGCGCTGGAACAGCTGGCCCGGGAGGAGCAGCGGGCGGTGCGGGCCCTGCTGGCGGCATATTTTCTGCATACGGGCCGATGGCGGCAGCCGCCCGCGCCGGCGGCAGGGGTACGGGAGACGTGGCTGGCGGCCCTGCGGCGGGTGTATGTGGGCGAGGCGGTGGTGCAGCGGGGCTGCGCCGATCTGGCGGCGCGCATGGAGGACGGCTGCCTGCGGCAGCTGCTGGCGGCGGAGGCGGATCGCGCGGCGGAACGGGGAAAACGGCTGGCAAACTTGTTGGAAAAAGCCTTGACAACGGAGAATAACCTGCTAAAATGGTAGGCAAATAGGAGAAGGGGCGCGCCGCACCGGGCGCGCCAAATTCCGGAAGAGCATCAAGGGGGCGGGCGGCGCCCGTCTCTGGTATACAAAGGAGGCTTTACCCATGAAAGAATGTATCTCCCGCGAGGCGGCGCTGGCGGCGCTGAAAACGTACAACAAGGAGCCGTTCCACATTCTCCACGGTTTGACGGTGGAGGGCGTTATGCGCTGGTACGCCAATGAGCTGGGCTATGGCGAGGACGCGGATTTCTGGGCCACGGTGGGTCTGCTGCACGACATCGACTTTGAGATGTGGCCGGAGCAGCACTGCCGGAAGGCACCGGAACTGCTGAAGAAGGCGGGGTGCTCCGACGAGTTTATCCACGCGGTCTGTTCCCACGGCTACGGCCTGTGCTGCGATGTGGAGCCCACCCACGAGATGGAGAAGGTGCTGTTTGCCGCCGACGAGCTGACGGGCTTGGTCGGCGCGGCCGCCCGTATGCGCCCCAGCAAGAGCGTGATGGACATGGAGGTCAGCAGCCTGAAGAAGAAGTATAAGGACAAGAAGTTTGCCGCCGGCTGCTCCCGGGATGTGATCAACACCGGTGCGGAGCGCTTGGGCTGGACCATCGAGGAGCTGATGGAAAAGACCATCCTGGCTATGCGCAGCTGCGAGGAGAGCGTCAACAAGGAGATGGAGACGCTGGCCTGAGCACATACATCGAAAAGAACACCCTGCGTGAATACACGGGGTGTTCTTTTTTACGAATTATACGGAGAGTTGTTGGATATTGTGGAGGGGCGGAGGGGTTTTACGCCGCTGCGCGGCTACACCTCATCCGCCCCCTTCGGGGGCACCTGTCTCCCTGCGGGTCGGTCGGTCCGCGGATCTGACAGGCCACCGGCCTGTCATTCAACACCGCGGACCCCTCAAGGGGAAGGCTTACGGGGGTGCGCCCTCGGGGGGGAAGGCTGACGGGGTGCAGGGGGAGAAAAAAGGGAAGCACCCGGGCGGGTGCTTCCCTGTATGTTATTCGATGGCGATGATGTAGTAGTACACCGGCTGGCCGCCGGGAAGGGCGGCGACCTCGGCATCGGGGCAGATCGTCTCGAACACCTCGGCGGCGCGGGCGGCGTCATCCTCGGTGACACCCTGGCCGGAGTAGACGGTGACGAACTCGGCGTTCTTATCGGCGGCTACGTGAGCCAGCTTATCCAGCAGCACGTCCAGGCTGCGGTCGGTGCCCAGGAGCTTGCCGTCGCACAGGGCCAGGTAGTCACCCTCGTTGATGGCGAAGCCGTCAAAGTCGGAGTTGCGGGCGGCGTAGGTGATCTGGGCGGTGGTGACGTTGGCGGCGGCCTCGGTCATGGCGGCCAGGATGGCCTGGGGATCGTCGTTGTCCGGGTCCACGGCCATCATGGCGGAGATGCCCTGGGGCACGGTGGCGGTGGGCACCACGATGACCTGCTTTTCCGTCAGGCCTACGCACTGCTGGGCGGCCATGATGATGTTCTTATTGTTGGGCAGGATGAACACGATCTCGCTGGGGGTGCGGTTGACCTCCTGCAGGATGGCCTCGGTGGAGGGGTTCATGGTCTGCCCGCCGGAGACGATGCGGTCCACGGTCAGGTCGCGGAACACGGCCTCGAGACCCTCGCCGGCGCAGACGGCCAGGAAGCCGTAGCGCTTTTCCGGCGCGGCCACAGCGGTCTCGCCGCGCTCCAGCTCGGCCTCGACGGCGTCCAGATCGTCGGTGGACTGGGCCTTCTTGCCGGCGGCCAGGTCGGCGGCCTGGGTACGCATATTCTCGATCTTGGCCAGCTCCAGCGTGCCGTATTTCTGGGCCTCGTTCAGGGCGTCGCCGGGGGTGTCGGTGTGGACGTGGACCTTGAAGGCCTCGTCATCCTCGCCAATGACCAGGCTGTCGCCGATGCTGTTCAGATAGGCGCGCAGGCCGTCCAGGGGCTTGTCGGAGGTCTTGCGGACGATGAACACGGTGTCGAAGGCGAAGGTGATGTCCTCGTCGCCGATGGCGGCGAAGTCCGCCTTCTCCTCGGCAGTATCGGCCACCTCGGGCACGGGCTCGCCCCGCAGGGCGCGGAGCATACCCTCCAGAATGATGAGGTAGCCCTTGCCGCCGGCGTCCACCACGCCGGCCTTTTTCAGCACGGGGTTCATCTCGATGGTCTCCGCCAGGGTGGTATAGCCGGTCTTGATGGCCTCGTCCAGTACGAACTCGGCGTCGTTTTTCTCGCCGGCGGCCTCCAGCGCACGCTGGGCGGCCAGGCGGGAGACGGTGAGGACCGTGCCCTCGGCGGGCTTCATCACCGCGCCGTAGGCAGTGGAAACGCCCTCCTGCATGGCCTCGGCCAGCAGGGCGCCGTCGGCGGTGTCGTGGCCCTTGAGGACCTTGCTCATGCCGCGGAACAGCAGGGACAAAATGACGCCGGAGTTGCCCCGGGCACCCCGGAGCAGGCCGGAGGCCGTCAGCTTGGCGGCCTCGTCCACGGTGGCGGGCTCGGCCTTGCGGAGCTCGTTCACCGCCGTCTGGATGGTCAGGGACATATTGGTGCCGGTGTCGCCGTCGGGCACCGGAAATACGTTCAGGTCATTGATGGCCTGTTTCTGCGCGGTGATGCAGGCGGCGCCGAAGGCGACCATCTGCTTGAAGGCGCCGCCGCTGATCTTTTCTGTCATGTCTGTTCTCCTTCCGGGCGCGTCACACGGTGACGGAATCCACGCAGACATTCACCGCTTTGACGGTGACGCCGGTGTTGAGGTTGACCACATACTTGACCTCGCCCATAATGGATCGGCAGACTGTGGCGATGTTGACGCCGTTTTCCACGACGATGTGCAGCTCGATGGACACGGTGCCGTCGTCATTGTACGTGACCTTGACGCCCTTGCTCATGGCCTCGGGCCGCAGGAGATGCACCAGCCCGTCAGTCATGCTGCGCTGGGCCATGCCCTTGACGCCGAAGCAGTTGGTGGCGGCCGCGCCGGTGATGGTGGTGAACACGGCGTCGCTGATGGTGATCTCGCCGTTTTCGGTGGGGACTTTTATCATAGCGGACTTCCTTTCTGCGGAAATGGCATAATAACACACGATAATATGGAGTATTATATACTACTTTCTCCGGGATTACAATAGAGATTTTACCGGGGCGGCATATGGGCAGGTTTCCCGCGCGGCTTTGGAGGCGCGGCGAAGAAAGGGAGCGCCCCGCGGGGCGCTCCCTTGTGCGTTACTGCTTGTAGGGCACGTGCCAGATGGTGTCGGCGTACTGGGAGATGGCCCGGTCGGCAGCGAAGACGCCGCTGCGGGCGATGTTGGTGAGGCTCATGCGGTTCCACGTCTCCCGGTCGCGGTAGGTGTGGCGCATCCGGGATTCGGCCTCGCAGTAGGCGGCGAAGTCGGCCAGGACCATGTACTGGTCCGCCTGACCGTCCATGCCGGTGACCAGCCGCTGGAACAGGTCCTCGTAGGTAACGCCGTCCCGGAAGCCTACCTTCAGCTGGTCCAGCACGCGGCGCAGCACCGGGTCGCGCTGGTAGAGCAGGTTGGGGTCGTAGGTGTGGCGCAGGTGCTCCACCTCATCGGCATGAAGGCCGAAGAGGAACATATTGTCGTCGCCCAGCAGGTCGTGCATTTCCACGTTGGCACCGTCCAGGGTGCCGACGGTCAGCGCGCCGTTCATCATGAACTTCATGTTGCCGGTGCCGCTGGCCTCCTTGCCGGCGGTGGAGATCTGCTGACTGACCTCGCTGGCGGGCATGAGGACCTCGGCCAGGGAGACGCGGTAGTTCTCCAGGAACACCACCTGGAGCCGATCTTTGCACAGCGGGTCGCTGTTGATCTGGTCGGCCAGGGAGTTGATGAGGTGGATGATGCGCTTGGCCACGGCGTAGCCCGGGGCGGCCTTGGCGCCGAACAGGAACGTCTGGGGCGGGAGGTCCAGGCTGGGGTCATCCTGCAGGCGCTGGTACAGGTAGATGATCTGCAGGGCGTTCAGCAGCTGGCGCTTGTACTCGTGCAGGCGCTTTACCTGCACATCGAAGATGGCGTCGGTGTTCAGCACCACACCCTGGTGCTTCCTGGCGAAGGCAGCAAAGGCAAGCTTGTTCTGATGCTTGATGTCCTCCAGACGCTGAAGGACCGCCTTGTCACCGGCGTAGGCCTCCAGCTTTTTCAGTTCCTGCGGATGGGTGAGATAGCCCTCGCCGATCAGGTCACGGAGCAGTCCGTCCAGACCGGGGTTGATCTGGGGCACCCAGCGGCGGTGGTCGATGCCGTTGGTGACGTTCTTGAACTTGTCTGGCATCATCTGGCAGGCGTCCTTGAACAGGTCCTTCCGCAAAATCTCGGAGTGCAGGGCGCTGACGCCGTTGACGGCCATGCTGCCGGCGATGCACAGGTTGGCCATGCGGACGCCGCCGTCCCAGATAATGGCCAGCTTGGCGGTCTTGGCGGGATCGTGGAAGAAGTCCTCCACCTGCTGCTGCCAGCGGCGGGAGATCTCCTGCAATATCTGCCACACGCGGGGCAGCAGCGTTTCGAACAGCTGCTGCGGCCAGACCTCAAGGGCCTCGGAAAGCACGGTGTGATTGGTGTAGGCCACGCAGTGGGTGGTGATGTGCCAGGCCTCGTCCCAGCCCATGCCGGCATCGTCGATGAGGATACGCATCAGCTCCGGGATCACCAGCGTGGGGTGGGTATCGTTGATCTGGATGACATTCTTCTCATGGAAGTTCCTGAGGGTACCGTACTGCTGGATGTGCTTGCGGGTGATGGACTGAATGGTGGCGGACACGAAGAAATACTGCTGCTTCAGCCGCAGGGACTTGCCCTCGTAGTGGTTGTCCTCGGGGTAGAGCACCTGACTGATGGCGTCAGCCATAGCGCGCTCCTCGGCGGCATGGAGGTACTGGCCCTCGCTGAAGAGCTTCATGTCGATGGGCTTGGGGCTGCGGGCCTGCCACAGACGCAGGGTGTTCACATGGTCGGTGTCGTAGCCGGCGATCTCCATGTCGCAGGGGATGGCCAGCACACGGGTGTAGTCCTCATGGACCACCATCAGGTGGTTGTTGTCCCAGCGGGTGCGGACCTTGCCGCCGAAGCGGACCTCCTCGGCCTCCTGCAGCTTGGGCAGCAGCCACGCGTCGCCCAGCTGCATCCAGTCGTCGGGCAGCTCCACCTGCTGGCCCTCCACGATCTTCTGCTTGAAAATGCCCAGCTCATAGCAGATGGAGTAGCCCGTCGCCGGGATCTCCAGGGTGGTCATGCTGTCCAGATAGCAGGCGGCCAGGCGGCCCAGACCGCCGTTGCCCAGACCGGCGTCCGGCTCCATGTCGAAGATGTCCGCCGCTTTGAAGCCCAGCTCGCCGATGGCGGCGGTCAGAGGCTCCAGCAGCGCCAGATTGAAGGCGTTTTTCATCAGGCTGCGGCCCATCAGGAACTCCAGCGACAGGTAGTGGACCTTGCGCTTTTCCTCGTGAGCCGTCTCCTCGCGGGTCTGTACGCCGTGCTCGGCCATGATGTCCCGCAGGACCATGGCGCAGGCCTTCATCATCTCGCCGTCGGTGGCCTGCTGCTCGGTGCAGCCGTAGTTGAGGCGCAGCTTCTGCACGATGGCCTCTTTCAGGGTCTCTTTGTTGTAGGTCATATCGGGTAACTCCTCCTTGGGTCAAAGATTCTCATAAATGTGCCGGTAGGCCGCCGCACTGCGGCCCCAGCTGAAGTCCGCGGTCATGCCACGGTATCGAACGGTGTCGAAGCCTGTCCGGTCGCCCCGGTACAGGCCGGTGGCCTGACCGATGACGGAGAGCATGGCCCCGGTGTCATAGTCGCCGAACAGGTAGCCGGTGCCGTCCTCCTGCCCCACCTGGCAGGAGCGCACGGTGTCCGCCAGACCGCCGGTGCTCCGCACGATGGGCACCGCGCCGTAGCGCATGGCGATCATCTGGCTCAGGCCGCAGGGCTCGCTGCGGGAGGGCATCAGGAACAGGTCCGCGGCGGCATAAATGCGCCTGGACAGGTCCTCGGCGTACAGGATCTGCGCCGACAGGCGTCCGGGGTACTGCCCCGCCTTCCAGCGGAAGAAATCCTCATACTGCCCGTCGCCGGTGCCCAACACCACGAACTGGCAGCCGGCGGCCATGATGCCGTCCATGGCCTGCTGCACGAGATCAAGCCCCTTGTGGCCCACCAGCCGCGTCACCATGGCGATCAGCGGCGTGTCCGGCTCCTGGGCAAGTCCGAGGGCAGCCTGCAGGGATGCCTTGCACACGGCCTTGCCGGCCGGGTCTGCCGCCGTGTAATGCGCCGGAAGCGCCGGGTCGGACGCCGGGTCGTAGGTGACGGTGTCAATGCCGTTGACCACGCCGTGCATTTTCCAGCCGATGGCGTCCACCACGCTCTCCAGCCCCTCGGCATAGGCCGGGTCATGGAGTTGGGCGGCGTAGGTGGGACTGACGGTGGTGACGGCGTCCGCCATGAGCATGGCACCCTTCATCAGGTTCACGTCGCCGTCCATGCGGAGAGTGCCGTCGTCGTACCAGCCCCGGTCCAGACCGAAGAGCTGGTCTACGCTGTCGCTGCCGTAGCGGCCCTGATACTCAATGTTGTGAATGGTGAACACCGTGCGGATATGGCGTATCTCCCACCAGCGGGTGGCCGCGTCCTTGAGATAGATGGGTACCAGCGCCGTCTGCCAGTCGTTGCAGTGGAGGATGTCCGGCATCCAGTCCAGGCTGGGCAGCAGGTCGACGACGGCCTTGCTGAAAAAGGCGAAGCGCTCGCCGTCGTCAAACTCGCCGTACAGGCGGCCGCGGCGGAAGTATTTTTCGTTGTCCACGAAGTACCAGGTCACACCCCGGTCATAGAGGGAGAACAGGCCGCAGTACTCATGCCGCCAGCCCAGGTCCACGTAGATATACCGGCGGAAGGTCATTTTCTCCCGCCACTGGGGGCCGATCTTGTCGTACAGGGGCAGAATGACGGCGGTCTCGACACCCTCCGCCGCCAGGGCGGGGGGGAGGCTGCCGGCCACATCGGCCAGGCCGCCGGTCTTGCAGAAGGGATAGGCCTCGCTGGTCACATACAGCAGCTTCATGGCAGGCTCCTTTCTCTTACACCGTCGCGCCCTTGGCGATGACGATGGGATAGCGCTCGTGGCCCATCAGGGTCACATTCTCGCTGACGGTGACGTATTTGTCGGTGATCACGCCCCGCAGTATGGCACCGCGCTTGACCACCGTGTCCTTGAACAGGATACAGTTTTCCACGCTGGCACCCTTTTCAATACGCACGTTGCGGAACAGCACGCAGTTTTTTACGCTGCCCTGGATGTCGCAGCCGTCGGCGGCCAGGGAGTTGACGCAGCCGCCCTCCGGGTCGATGTAGCTGGAGGGGGAGTCGTTTTCCTTGCCGTATACCGGGCGGTCCGGGCAGAACAGGGCGCTGCGGGTGCCGGTATCCAGCAGCTCCATGCTGCGGTCGTAGTAGTTCTGCAGGGTGCTGATATGGGCGGCGTAGCCGTCGTAGACGTAGCTTTGCAGGCGGAGGCGGCTGCTCATGCCCTGAAGGACATCCCGCCGCAGGCTGTAACGGTTGTGGCTCAGGCACTCCGTCACCAGCTGGATGAGCAGCTCGGTCCGCAGGACAAAGATGTTCAGGCAGCGATAGCCCTCCGGCGTGTGCAGGCCGTAGGCCGTGTCGGTGATGCGGCCCCGGGCGTCCAGCCGGAAATAGGTATCCTGCCCGTCGCCGGGGACGGCGGTGCAGACGGCGGTGATGTCCGCGCCGGTGTCGATATGGCGGCGGAGCACGTCCTCCAGGGGCGCGTTGATGACCGTGTCGCTGTCGGACAGCACCACGTAGTCCTGGCGGATGCTCTTCAGGTAGTTCATCACGCTGCCCAGGGCATCCACGCGGCCGCGGAACTGGCCGTCGCCGCGGTGCTGCTCATTATAGGCGAAGGCCGGCAGCAGCGTCAGACCACCGAAGTTGCGGCTCAGGTCCCAGCTCTTGCCGCTGCCCAGGTGGTCCAGCAGCGACTGGCACTTGCCGTGCATGATGACGCCCACGTCCGTGACGCCGGCGTTCACCATGCTGGAGAGGATGAAGTCGATGATGCGGTAGTCACCGCCGAAGGGGATGGAGCCGTGGACGCGATTTTCGATGAGCTCCCGCAGACCGTTTTCCTTGTCGTAGGAGAAGATGATCCCGTGCATTCCGTTCATGGCCGCACCTCCTTGCCGTTTTCGCCCAGCATCATTTTCGGTTCGATGACCGCGCCGTCCGCCACGGAGGTCCGGGGCCCCAGCACGGCGATGCCCCAGTCCTCAAAGGGGACGCTGCCCGGGGCGCCGCCCACCACGGCGTTTCTGCCTACGCGGCAGCCCTCGCCCACGATGGCGTAGGACACCTTCGCGCCTGCCTCGATGACGGCGCCGGGCATGACCACGGAATAGGAGACGGACGCGCCCTCGGCCACGGTGGTGCCGGTGCTGAGGACGGCGTTCTTTACCTCGCCCAGCACGGTGCAGCCCTTGGCCACGGCGCTGTTGCCCACATCGCCCGTTTTACCGATGTAGGTGGGCGGGCAGGTGGGCGTGCGGCCGTAGATGCGCCACTTCTTGTCCAGCAGGTTCAGTCCGGAGCCGGGGGAGAGCATATCCATGTTGGCGTCCCACAGGGAGTCCAGCGTGCCCACGTCCTTCCAGTAGCCCTCGAAGCGGTAGGCGGACATCCTCTCGCCGTTTCGCAGCATAGCGGGGATGATGTTTTTTCCGAAGTCGTTGTCGCTGCGGGGGTCAGTCTCATCATCGATGAGGTACTGGCGCAGCTTTTTCCAGGTGAAGATATAGATGCCCATAGAGGCCAGGTTGCTTTTTGGTTCCTTGGGTTTCTCGGCGAACTCGGTGATATTATCATCACCGTCCACGGCCATGATGCCGAAGCGGCTGGCCTCCTCCCAGGGGACCTCCATGACGGAGATGGTGCAGTCAGCGCCGGTGGCCTTGTGGCGGCGCAGCATCAGGGAGTAGTCCATCTTATAGATGTGGTCGCCGGAGAGCACCAGTACGTACTCCGGGTCGTACAGATCCACGAAGCCGATGTTCTGGTAGATGGCGTTGGCGGTGCCCTTGTACCAGACGGCGCCGCCGGCGCTCTGGTAGGGCGGCAGGATATGTACGCCGCCGTTGACACGGTCCAGCTCCCAGGGCTGGCCGCTGCCGATGTAGGTGTTCAGCTCCAGTGGCCGGTACTGGGTCAGCACGCCCACGGTGTCGATGCCGGAGTTGGTACAGTTTGACAGGGGAAAGTCGATGATGCGGAATTTGCCGCCGAAGGGCACGGCGGGCTTGGCCATGCTGCCGGTGAGCACGTACAGGCGGCTGCCCTGGCCGCCGGCCAGCAGCATCGCCACACACTCTTTTTTCATCCTTGCGTACCTCCTGCGTTCTGTTTTTTCTGGGGGCGTTTTCCCTCCCGGCGCAGCAGCACCGCGCCCAGGGGCGGAATGGTCAGGGAAAGGGAAGTCTCCCGCCCGTGGGAGGGGATCTCGTCCACGTCGATCCGGCTGCCTGCCGGAAGGGCGCAGCCGCTGCCGCCCCAGCAGGCGTCGTCCGTGTTGAACAGTACCTCATACCGCGCCGCCGCCGGCACGCCGAAGCGGTAGTTGTCCCAGGGGACCGGCGCAAAGTTCACCGCGCAGATCAGCTCGTGGCCCCTGCGGTCCCGCCGCAGAAACACCAGCACGTTGTTGTGGTTATCATCGGCCACCAGCCATGTAAAGCCGTCCCAGTCCCGGTCGTTTTCCCACAGGCACCGGTTGCGCTTATACAGCCGGTTCAGCTGCCGCAGGCACTCATGGCTGGCCCGGCAGGCGGGATCGTCCAGCAGATACCAGTCCAGCTGGCCGCGGAAGTCCCACTCGTGCCACTGGGGCAGCTCGCTGCCCATGAACAGCAGCTTTTTGCCGGGGTGGCACAGCATATAGGCCCAGAAACTCCTTACACCGGCCAGCTGCCGCCAGTCGTCGCCGGGCATCTTGCCCCGGAGAGAGCCCTTCATGTGGACCACCTCGTCGTGGGACAGGGGCAGGACGTAGTTTTCCGAGAAGGCGTAGACCATGGAGAACGTCACGTCCCGGTGGTGGAACTGGCGGAAGTAGGGGTCCATCTTCAGATAGTGGCACAGGTCGTTCATCCAGCCCATGTTCCACTTCAGGTTGAAGCCCAGACCGCCCTGCTCCGGCGGATAGGTGACCAGCGGCCACGCGGTGGACTCCTCCGCCACCATCAGTGCCGCCGGGTCGGCGGCAAAGGCTGCCCGGTTCAGCTCACGCAGGAAGTCGATGGCCTCCAGGTTCTCCCGGCCGCCGTCCTTGTTGGGACGCCACGCGCCGCCCTGCCGGTCATAGTCCAGATACAGCATGGACGCCACCGCGTCCACCCGCAGCCCGTCGATGTGGTATTCCTTCAACCAGTAGACGGCGGAGGACAGCAGGAATTCCCGGACCTCCGGCTTGCCGAAGTCGAATACACGGGTGCCCCAGCCGGCGTGCTCCCATTTCAGGGGGTCGCCGTACTCATAGAGGCAGGTGCCGTCAAATTCGATAAGCCCGTGGCTGTCCTTACAGAAGTGGGCGGGCACCCAGTCCAGTATCACGCCCAGCCCCGCCCGGTGCAGGGCATCCACCAGGGCCATGAAGTCGTGGGGCGTGCCGTAGCGGCTGGTGGGGGCGAAGTAGCCGGTGCACTGGTAGCCCCAGCTGTCGTCCAGGGGGTATTCCGTCACCGGCAGCAGCTCTACGAAGTTGTAGCCCATGGCCTTTACATAGGAGGGCAGCTCCTTTGCCAGCTCCACATAGCTCAGGGGAGAGCCGTCCTCGTGGCGCTTCCACGAGCCCAGATGCACCTCGTAGATCAGCAGCTCGCCGTTCACCGGCGGCTTTTCCAGCCGCTGCCGCCGCCAGTCATCGTCCCGCCACTGGTATCCGGACAGGTCGTAGACCTTGCTGTCTGTCCCGGGACGGGTGGCCGCATGGAAGGCACAGGGATCGGCCTTCCAGACCACCCGGTCGTCCGCGCCGGTGACCACATACTTGTAGGCGTCGTAGACCTTGGCGTTCTCCGCCGCCGTTTCCCACACGCCGGTATCCAGCCGGGTCATGGGCCGGGGCTGCCAGCCGTTGAAGTCCCCGGCCAGCGCTACGGCGCGGGCGTTGGGCGCCCACACGCGGAAGGTGAAGCCCTGCTCCGCCGGGTGTGCGCCGAGGTAGGTGTAGATGTCGTGGGCCGGGTGCCGCGTCATGTGCTCAGCTCCTTTTCTCTCGCTCTGCTCGTCCGCTCTATGGTAGCACGCCTGTTCCGTCAAAGGGCGCGAAACAGGTCGCTGGTAACGTTACCGACATTGTACCCCATTTTTCCCGTCCCGTCAACAAACAAGGCGCTTTTTGTGCCGCGGCGGGGGCGGAAAAGGGCCGCAAGCACAAAAGGGAAACGCAGGCGCGCTGCGTTTCCCTTTTCGTTTACTCATCCCGCTGCTGCACGGCGCTGCTGCCGTTCAGGCCGAAGTCGTCCGCCACGCTGGCGGTGTCCCGGCGCAGCATGGTCTCCATCACCCGGATATCGCTGTCGATATCCATGGCATCGGTGCGGTACAGCTCGTCCAGCTGGTGCTCGAAGCCCGCCACGATGCTGTCCATGGTCTTTTCGATCTTGGCCTTGGCCTGGCTCAGGTTCTCGCCGCTGACGCCGGCCTCCTCAAAGCTGGCGTAGTTTTCCAGCAGCTTCAGGGTGGTGGGCAGGTAGTAGTTCAGGAACGTGCCGGCGGCGTCACGCTTGGCCTCGTCCTCTTCAATGAGTTTGAAAATACGGCCGGACACCTGCTCCATGCGGTCCAGCTTGGCGCTGATGGCCTCGTCGGCGATGCGGTCGTTCAGCTCGCGGATCTGGGCCAGGATGGCGGCGTAGCCCGCCGGCGCGGGCGCGGTCTGTGCGGGCTGACCCTGCTCCGCCTTGGCGCGGTGGGCGGCATCAAAGTACGCTGTGGCGGCGGCCTGGGACTTGAAGAGCATACCGCTGCCCATGTCGATATAGGCCTCGTCACCCCAGAGGCCCTTTTCCAGCATCAGGTTCACGTCCTTCTCCACCCGGCGGCGGGACACGTCGGCGGCCCGGGCCAGATAGTCCAGGGGCACGGCCTGCTTCTGCCCGACGGTGCGGAGGTAGGTGGCAAAACGCCGCTGGCGGCGCTTCATGGCGCCGCTGCCCAGCAGCAGGGACGCGCCGCCGGCCATCATGCCCAGGGGATAGAACAGCTGCCGCAGCAGGTCCATCCATTCATGCCATTTGATGGCGTAGCGCAGTTCAAAGTAGTCCACCTGCTGCACCAGGAAAAACACGCCCAGAATACCCACCACCGCGCCGATGATCTTCATGGTTTTGGCGCCCTTGTCGGAGTAGTTCGGCGTCTCTGTGACCTTGCGGACGGTGTTCTTCGCCGCGGAGGCGCGCGCCTGCGCAGGCTTCGCCTCGGCGCTGCCCGCCGCTGTCCGCTGCCACGCATCCCGCGCCTGCTGGCGCATTTTCCTGCCGCCGCCCTCGCTGAGCTTGCTCAGCAGCAGGATCAGGCCCACAGGCCAGGCCACGGCAAACATCACCGCGATGAATATCCACGAACCCAGGTCGTTATCGTTCTTTTTCGGCGGCTTCGGCTGAAGACCGTTGTTCTCGTCGTATTCGTAGCTCATGCTTCCCCTTCTCCCTTTCCCCGCAGCTTTCGCTTGTTGCCCTTTTCGTCCACGATATAGGTATTCTCCAGCACGCTGCGGGCATTGGCCATTACCGCGTTCAGGTACTCCTGCCGCAGTGCAGCGCGCTCCTCGATCTCCGCGTCTGTCAGCCCCTCGGCCTTGGCCTTGCGGGCCAGCTCGTTGATGCGTGCTATCTTCTTCTCGTCCATAGCTGTTTCTCCCTTATATGTATCGCCGTATGTCCACCGGCAGGCGGCCCTTTTTCGTGGGAGCGCCTACGCTGTCCAATACGCATTTTCCCAGACCGCGGCAGGTGATGGTATCCCCCGCCGACACGGGCTTGTCCGGCTTCACACAGGTGACGTAGTTCACCTGTACGGACCCCTTTTCCACGGCCTCCGCCGCCCGGCCCCGGCTGAGAGAAAATCCCGCCGCCAGCACGTTGTCCAGCCGCAGGGAGGAGACGGTGTCCCGCAGTTCCTTCACCGCCGCATGGGGGACCGCCAGCGCCGAAAGCGGCAGCGGCGTTACGGTGAGCTTCTCCCGGCCGGCGCTGTCCCAGTTCTGCAGCAGGAAATCCGTCATGGACGGGTCCAGCAGCACCTGACAGCCGCCCTTTTCCACAAGTATATCGCCTATCTTCTCCCGGGTCAATCCCAGAGCCATCAAACTGCCCAAAAAATCCCGGTGGGTCAGGTCGCCGCCGCTGCGGCACGCGGCCCGCACCGCCGCGACATGGTCGTCAGGCGTCTCCAGCCAGTCCGGCAGGAACACCAGCCGCTTTCGCTCCGCGCCGTCATAGCCGCCCCAAAGCACATAGCCCTCCCGGCACCCCAGCGCGTTCAGCAGATGCTGCGCCGCCGCCTGTTCCTGGGGGGAGAGAAAGCCTGTGGCCGTGGGAATGTTCCGCGTGCGGCACTGCTCACACTTATCCCACACGCGGCTCAGCAGCAGCCGTTCCTCCGGGCTGTGGGCGGCTCTGTCCAGCAGTTCACGTTTGTCCATGTTATTCTCCCAAATTCTGCGTGTGGTACAGTGTGGCGTACACGCCGTTCCTTGCCAGTAGCTCCGCGTGGCTGCCCTCCTCGGCGATCACGCCGTCCTGTATCACCAGTATCCGGTCGGCGGAACGAATGGTGGACAGCCGGTGGGCGATGATCAGTGTCGTGCGGCCTCGGGCCAAACGGTCAAAGGCGCCCTGGATGCGGGCTTCCGTCACGCTGTCCAGCGCGGAGGTGGCCTCATCCAGTATCAGAATGGGCGGGGCCTTCAGAAACACCCGGGCGATGGCCACCCGCTGCTTCTGCCCGCCGGAGAGCAGCGCACCCCGCTCACCCACATAGGTGTCGAACCCGTCGGGCATGGCGCAGATATCGTCGTAGATCTCCGCCTGCCGCGCCGCCTGCTCTACCTCGGCATCGGTGGCGTCGGGGCGGCCGTAGCGGATATTCTCGCGGATGGTGTCGGCAAACAGGAACACGTCCTGCTGTACGATGCCAATGGCCCGGCGCAGGGAGCGCTGGGTGACGGCGCGGACATCGCGGCCGTCGACGGTGATGCTGCCGCTGTCCACGTCGTAGAACCGGGGCAGCAGCTGGCACAGGGTGGTCTTGCCGCCGCCGGAGGGCCCCACCAGGGCCACCGTCTCGCCGGCGGGGATGTGCAGCGTCACGTTGTGCAGCACCTCGGCCTTTTCGCCGTAGGCAAAGGAGACATCGTTCACGTCCACGCGGCCCTGTACATGTTCGAGGGGCCGCGCGTCCGGCGCATCCTGAATGGACGGCTCGGTGGCCATCAGCTCAATGAAGCGGTGCAGGCCCGCGAAGCCGTTGGAGAACATCTCGGCGAAGTTGGCCAGCTTGCGGATGGGACTGACGAAGGCGGTGACGTATAGGGAGAAGGTGATCAGATCCACATAGTCCATTTTCTCCCCCATGATGAGCCAGCCGCCCACGGCGATCACCGCCACCGGCAATATGCCGGTGCAGAACTCCATCACCGCGTTGAAGCGGCCCATCTCCTTGTGAAAGCCACGCTTGGCGGTCTTGAACACCTCGTTGGCCTCGTCGAACCGCTGCTGCTGGGCTTCTTCGTTGGCAAAGGCCTTGGTGGTCCGCACGCCGGACAGGCCGGACTCGATGGCGGCGTTGATGGTGCCGGTCTTGACCTTGGCAGCCCGGGAGGCGGCGCTCATCTGCCGGCGGCGGCGCAGGGCCATGGTCAGCAGGACAGGCAGCAGCACCAGCAGTACCAGCGCCAGCTCCCAGCGCAGGGTGAACATCACCGCCAGCGCGCCCACGATGGTCACCAGGGAGATGAACAGGTCCTCCGGCCCATGGTGGGCCAGCTCCGTCAGCTCAAACAGGTCACTGGTCAGGCGGCTCATCAGCTGGCCGGTGCGGTTGCGGTCGTAGAAGTCGAAGCCCAGCTCCTGAATGTGGCGGTACAGATCGCGGCGGATATCCGCCTCTACGCGGATGCCGAAGGTGTGGCCCCAGTAGGCCACCACGAAGTACAGCGCCGAGCGCAGCACATAGGCGGCCACCACCACCGCCATGACGATGAAGAATACCCGGAACTGCCGCTGGGGCAGCCAGGTATACATGGCGGCGCGGGACACCAGCGGGAACGCCAGGTCGATGCAGGCGATGAGGAACGCGCAGGACAGGTCCAGGGCGAAGAGCCGCCGGTGGGGTTTGAAGTAGGAGAGGAATATCCGCAGGGGGCTGCGGGTCTGATAATCTTTCGTGGTCATGCTATGCCTCGCTTGGTGTTTTTTTGAACATATAGTATAGCACATCGGCACGGCGTTCGCAATAGCACGCAGCGCCCCGGCTTGCGTGTCGGGGCGCTGCGTGTTATAATTGGGCCATGACCTGGCCGATAGGGCCGTCGATGGTGACGGCGGCGCCAAGACCGCTGCCGGCCCCGCCCTTGTTGATGACCGCCAGCTTATGGCCGCGGTAGTACTGTATCAGCCCGGCGGCGGGATAGACCACCAGCGACGTGCCGCCGATGATGAGCACGTCTGCCTGCCGGATATAGTGGATGGCGCGGGCCATCACGTCCTCATCCAGGGACTCCTCATACAGCACCACGTCCGGCTTAATGATGCCGCCGCAGGTGCAGCGGGGAATGCCGCGGCTCTCCGCGATGCGCTCCACACCGTAGAATTTCCCGCAGCGGGTACAGTGGTTCCGCAGCACGCTGCCGTGGAGCTCAAGGACCTCCCGGCTGCCGGCCTTCTGGTGCAGGCCGTCGATGTTCTGGGTGATGACGGCCTTCAGCTTCCCCTGCCGCTCCCATTCCGCCAGCTTGCGGTGGGCGGCGTTGGGCTGGGCGTCCAGGGCCAGCATTTTGGCCCGGTAGAAGTCGTAGAATTCCTCGGTGTGCGTCTCGTAAAATGTGTGGCTGAGCATGGTCTCCGGCGGGTATTTGAATTTCTGGTGATACAGGCCGTCCACACTGCGGAAGTCCGGTATCCCGGACTCGGTGGATACGCCGGCGCCGCCGAAAAACACGATGTTGTCGCTGGCGTCTGTCAGTTCTTTCAGTCTGCGGATGGTGTCGTCCATACTGTCCCTCCATTTCTTTTGTAAGGAGCATACGCTATGAATATTCAGATCTTCGGAAAAAGCAAGTCCTTCGACACGAAAAAGGCGGAGCGCTGGTTCAAGGAGCGCCGCATCAAGTACCAGTACATCGACCTTGTGAGCAAGGGTGTATCGCCGGGGGAGTACCGTTCCATCCGGGCGGCCGTGGGCAGCTTCGACGCGCTGGTGGACAAGGACTGCCGGGCGTATGAGGCGCTGTACATGGCCTATATCACGCCTCAGGCGGCGGAGGAAAAGCTGCTGGAATACCCGGAGCTGTTCGCCGCACCCATTGTCCGCAACGGGAAGCAGGCCACCGTGGGCTATTGCCCGGAGATATGGCAGACGTGGGAATAGGAATAAGGGCTCTCATCCGTGCGCCGCAGGCGCACGGTTTTTTTCGGGCAGCACCGCGGCTTTCACTGTGCGGTGTTGCCCTTAGTCCGTGTAGCTGTGCTCCACCGTGACCACGGCGTAGTAATTGCCGTCCATGGCGCGGACCAGAGCGCGTATCTCCTGCGCTGCCTGGGCCGGGGTCTTGCTGCTGGAGAAGGGCAGCACCGCGTCAAAGATCAGGTTATCGTGGGTGGTGCCCCGCACCACCCGGAAGTCGTGGATGGTCAGGGACGGCTCCACCTGCTTCACCAGCGCCGCCACCTGCTCCCGCAGGCGGGCGATGGACGCGTCGTCCGTGTCCACGGGATCCATGTGGATGACCGCGTGGCAGTGGAGCCTCTCCATCAGTTCCTTTTCAATATTGTCGATCACATCGTGCATGGCCATGATGTCCCCGTGGGCGGGGACCTCCGCGTGGAGGGTGATCATCAGACGGCCGGGGCCGTAGTCGTGGACCACCAGATCGTGTACGCCCAGCACTGTGTCGTTGGAGAGGACGATATCCCGTATCTGCTGCACCAGCGCCGGGTCGGGCGCCTGCCCCAGCAGAGGGGACAGAGTCTCTTTTGCGGCCTTGTAGGCGGAGAACAGGATGAACAGCGCCACCACCAGGCCCACATAGCCGTCCACCGCCAGACCGGTCCATTTGCCGATGAGCATGGCAAGGAGCACCGCCAGGGTGGAGACGGTGTCGGAAAGGCTGTCCGTGGCGGTGGCCTCCATAGCGGCGGACTTGATCTTCCGGCCGACGGCCCGGTTGTACAGCCACATATAGACCTTCACGCACACGGAGGCGGCCATGATGGCGATAGCCATCAGGGAAAAGGTGACGGCCTCCGGATGGAGGATCTTGTCAAAGGAGGACTTGGCCAGCTCCACGCCCATCAGCAGGATCAGGCCCGCTACGATCAGGCCGGATATGTACTCGATGCGGCCGTGGCCAAAGGGGTGGTCGGTGTCCGGCTTTTTGCCCGCCAGACGGAAGCCCAGCAGCGTCACCGCCGAGGAGCCGGCGTCGGACAGGTTGTTGAAGGCGTCCGCCGTGACGGCGATGGAACCGGACAGCTGTCCGGCAAAGAATTTGCCGATGAACAGCAGAATATTCAGTGCGATGCCCACAGCGCCGCACAGTGTGCCGTAGGCGCGGCGGACGGCGGGGGAGGACACGTTGTCCCGGTCAGGAATGAGCCAGCGGCTCAGCAATCGTATCATAGCAGTCGTCTCCTTTCGGCGGGTAGACCCGGCGCTTTGTCAGCCAATAGCACAGAGGGATGGCGTACAGCAGTATCTCGTAGGGGATGGCGGACATGTCCGCGCCCAGCATGGTCAGCGGGATGGACACGGAGATGTTCCAGGGGATCAGCGGCGAGAGGACGATGCCGGAGTTCTCGATGTCAAGGGCCATCTCGCCCCTGCCGTGGCCGCGCTTGGTGTAGTCGTCCTCCAGCAGCTGGTTGCACACCACCGCGCAGGTGGACTGGTTGCAGAACACCATGCTGCACACCACGGAGATCGCCGCGCAGGCGGGGAACCGCCCGGCTCTCCGGGCCAGGCGCTGGGCCAGATGCGCCGCGCCGTTCAGCACGCCCATGCCGCCCAGCAGCCCGGCGTACAGCCCGGCGCTGACGGCCATGATGGTGGCCGAGACCATGGACATCATGCCGCCGCCGGAGAGCACGTCGTGCAGCGCGCCGGGGGCGGGGAGGTAGCCCAGCACCGCATCCCGCAGGGTGGGCAGCAGAGCGCGGCCCTGGGCGAACACCGTCACCAGCAGCGCCGTCAGCGCACTGACGGCCATGGTGGGCCGGATGGGGACCTTGCACAGCGGCAGGATCAGGATCAGCAGCGCCGGGATGGCCGTCCACCAGCTGAGGCTGAAGGTGCCGGACAGCTGGTCCAGCACACCGCTGTCCACCATGGCCAGCGGGTGCGTTACGGACAGGGCGGCGTAGGCCGCGAGGCTGACCAGATAGGGCAGCCAGCCGGTGCGGTGCATCATGTGCAGGTTGTCATAGAGCTTGGTATCGGTGGCGGCGGCCACCAGCGTGGCGCTGGAGGAGGCCGGCGAGCAGCGGTCGCCGAAGTAGGCGCCGGCCACGATGGTCCCCGCCGTGATGGCCACGCTGACGCCGCCGGAGCGGGCCAAGGCCATCAGGATCACGCCCAGGGTGCCCACCACGCCGAAGGACGTGCCCAGGGCGTAGGAGATGAAGCTGGTCAGCAGGAACGTCACCAGCAGGAACAGCTGCGGCGTGATGATACGCAGCCCGTGATAGATGAAGAAGGCGATGGTCCCGGCGCTGCGCCACAGGGCGGTGATGGCGCCGATGAGCATGTAGATCACGATCACGCAGCACATTTTGCGGCCCTGCTCCCAGGCGGCGTCCCACATGGCCCGCACGGTCATCCCGCGGCGCAGGCCCAGGGCGGCGAAGGCTGCTATGCCCACCCATATCGCAAGGATCAGGGACTGGCCCAAAAGGATGCAGAGACCCACTGCGGCCAGAAACAGCAGAAAACAGAAGACAGCGCCCATGTTACCTCCCCGGGATGGTCAGCGTCATGCGGCAGCACAGATCATCCAGGTCGCTGTCGGTGGCGGCGGGAAGGCGCAGGCGTCCCCCGCATTTGGCACAGGTCAGGTCCACCGCGCCGCGGCGCACCTGCATGGTATATTCGTGGCTGCCGCAGGCACAGGCGATACCGTCCCGGGCGGCGATATCCTTCAGCTCGGACAGCACCTCGTACATGATGACGTTGTCGGTGAAGGCCTCGTCGGGGCCGGCCTTTTCCTTGGCCACCCGCAGGGCCAGACCCTCCATGGCCTTTCGCACCTGGGCCTCCTCGCCGATGTAGCAGCACAGCTCCTGTTTTACCGGGCAGGCCAGGCCGATGCCCCGGCCGTGCAGCAGCGCACCGGCGTCGCACTCCGCCTGGTGGTGCCCGCCGCACACGCCGCAGGGCACCTGAAGCCGGAAGCGCAGGCCGTCCGTCTCGGCGGTCAGAGCTTCTTTGCCGCATTCGCATTCCATCCGCGCCGCGGCGGCGTTCAGGGCGAAAACGCTGCGGCTGTGCAGCACGGCCTTGCCGCAGGCCGGACAGATATATCCAAAGCTACGCATTTCTTCCATGACATACGCTCCTTTGTCAACCAAAAGTCACAACAAGTTCCTGTATTATATACCATTTATTCGCTGTTTTCCAGTATTGCGGGAAAAAGAGTTTTACATTATAATGGCGCCGTTATCCCACGCTTCAAAGGATGTGATACCGTGCAGAACAGGAGCTTTGCCGCAGCGGTGAAGGCGGCGTTTCCCCATACCATCCCCATTATGACCGGCTATCTGGCCGTAGGCATGGCCTACGGCGTGCTGATGGCCTCCAAGGGCTACAGCTTTCTGTGGGCCGGCTTTGTCAGTGCCTTTGCCTTCTGCGGCAGTATGCAGTATGTGGCGATCACGCTGCTGACCACGGCCTTTGATCCCCTGCAGGCCTTTGTGCTGAGTCTGATGGTCAACGCACGGCACCTGTTTTTCTCGCTGGCGCTGCTGCCCAAGTATCGGGGACTGGGCAGGCTGCGGTATTTTATGATCTATACCCTCAGTGACGAGAACTTTTCCCTCTCCTCCTCGGTGGAGCCGCCGGAGGACACGGACCCCACGCTGTTCTACTTTGCCATGAGCTTCCTGACCTGGCTGTACTGGGTGGCGTTCTCCATGCTGGGTGGCCTGCTGGGCGGGCTGATCACCTTTGACATCACCGGCATCGACTTTGCCCTGACGGCGCTGTTCGTGGTGCTGTTCATCGAGCAGGTCGTCAAGAAAGAGAACCGTGCCCCCGGCGCTGCCGGTCTGGTGTGCGCTGTGGCGGGTCTGGCCGTTTTCGGCGCGGACAACATGGTCATCCCGGCCATGGTGCTGACCCTGGCGGTCCTGCTGCTGGGAAGGAGGAAGCTATGCGCCTAGACACGATACATTCCCTGATCATCGTGGCGATGGTGGCGCTGGCCACCCAGATCACCCGATGGACGCCGTTCCTGCTGTTCTCTGGGGACAAGAAGCTGCCGAAGGTGGTGGAGGACCTGGGCAGGCTGCTGCCGCCGGCCATGATGGGCCTGCTGGTGGTGTATAGCCTGCGCAGCACCGACCTTCTGGGCGGCAGCCACGGTATTCCGGAGGCCATCGCCGTGGCGGTGACAGCCGGGCTGCACCTGTGGCGGCGGAACACGCTGCTGTCCATCCTGGCGGGCACCGCCTGCTATATGCTGCTGGTGCAGCTGGTGTTTTGAAGATCTGTGAAAGCGCCGTCCCGTGGGACGGCGCTTTCATATTTTTCCGTAAATGGTGCACACTACGGCCAATGCTATGTTTGCGAGGTGCGTATCATGGACGTAAAACGCTTGAGCCGGCAGACCTGCCGGTTTTTGCAGCCGCCGGGAGTGGTCAGCTTTGCGGCGGTGGCGGGAAAGCTGGAGGGCGAGGGGCCGCTGGGCGGCTGCTTCGACGCTGTGGGGACGGATGCCTTCTGTGGGAAAAAGACCTGGGAACAGGGCGAGGCACAGATGCAGGCGGATGCCCTGCGTCTGGCCCTGCAAAAGGGCGGGTTGGCGGCGGAGGACGTGGACTGCGCCTTCGCCGGGGATCTGCTGAACCAGAACATTGGGGCCACATTTGCCCTGCGGGATTTTAATATTCCCTTCTATGGGGTATATGGGGCCTGCTCTACTATGGGGGAGACACTGTCGCTGGCCGCTATGGCCGTGGCCTCCGGCGCGGTCCGTATGGCGGCGGCACAGACCTCCTCCCACTTCTGCACGGCGGAGAGGCAGTATCGGATGCCTCTGCCCTACGGCAGCCAGCGTTCTCCTACTGCCCAGTGGACGGCCACGGCGGCGGGGTGCTGCATTCTGGGGGCCCAGGCGGAGGGACCGTATATCACCCATGTGACCCGGGGACGCATCGTGGATCTGGGTGTGACGGACATGACCAACATGGGCGCGGCCATGGCACCGGCGGCCTTCGACACCCTGCAGGCAGTGTTCCGGGACACCGGCACCGTACCCGGGGACTATGACCTGATCCTCACCGGCGACCTGGGCGATGTGGGCAGCCGCATCGTGCTGGAGCTGTTCGCCCGGGAAGGCGTGGCGCTGGAGAATTACACCGACTGCGGACTGGTGCTCTATGACCGGAAGAGACAGGATATGCACGCCGGCGGCAGCGGATGCGGCTGCTCTGCGGCGGTGCTCTGCGGCTATCTGCTGCCGGAGATGCGCCGGGGCCGGTGGCGGCGGGTGCTGTTCGCCCCCACCGGGGCGCTGCTGAGCCCCACCAGTTCATTTCAAGGGGAGAGCATACCGGGCATCTGCCACGCGGTGGTGCTGAACCGGACGAAGGAGGATGCGTGATGGAGTATTTCAATGCCTTTCTCTGCGGCGGGCTGCTGTGCGCCGTGGGCCAGATCATTCTGGACAAGACAAGCCTGACCCCGGCCCGTATTCTGACGGGCTATGTGGTGGCAGGTGTGCTGCTGCAGGCTGTGGGTGTATATCAGTATATCGTGGACTGGGGCGGCGCCGGGGCCACCGTGCCGCTGACGGGCTTTGGCTACTCCCTGGCGAAGGGCGTGGCCAAGGCTGTGGCGGAGGAGGGCCTGCTGGGTGTGCTCACCGGCGGGTTGACCGCCACCTCCGGCGGCATCGCCGCGGCGGTGGTGTTTTCCTTGTTGGCGGCGCTGCTGGTGCGGGCCAAAGAAAAACGTTGACAAATACCCGGTGGGGGTATATAATGCGACCGTGATCAAAAATACCCCCAGGAGGTATACGACTGTGGAAAATACTTGTTGCTGCTGCCAGGGAAAGACCAAGCACCGCACGCCAGAGGAGCAGAAGAAGCTCCTGAACCGCCTGTGCCGCATTGAGGGGCAGGTGCGGGGCCTGCAGGAGATGCTGCAGAAGGACGCCTACTGTCCCGACATTCTGATACAGGTATCCGCCGTGGGCGCGGCACTGAACAGCTTTAGTAAAGAGCTGCTGGCTACCCACATCCGCACCTGCGTGGCGGACGGTATCCGACAGGGGGACGACGAGGTCATCGACGAGCTGGTGACCACGCTGCAAAAGCTGATGAAATAAGGAGATGGCAGTATGACAGAGAAATTCGTCATCACCGGCATGACCTGCGCCGCCTGCGCCGCCCATGTGGAAAGAGCCGCGGCTTCGGTGCCCGGCGTACACAGCGCGTCGGTAAATCTGATGCTGGGCTCCCTGGTGTGCGACGGGGACGAAAATGTGGATCCCGCCGCCATTGTGGCCGCCGTGACGGCGGCGGGCTACGGCGCCGTGCCGGAGAGCGAGGCCCGGCGGGACCTGCACGCGGAGCAGGACGCGGCGGTAAAGGCCATGGGCCGCCGGCTGCTGTGGTCGGTGGTGTGTCTGGTGCCGCTGTTTTACCTGAGCATGGGGCACATGATGGGGCTGCCGGTGCCCATGTTCATGCACACGCGGCCCCTGCTGTCGGCCTTTGTGCTGCTGGTGCTGACGGTGCCCATACTGATTTTGAACCGCAGTTATTTCACCGTGGGATTTTCCCGGCTGTTCAAGGGTGCGCCCAATATGGACTCGCTGGTGGCGCTGGGCGCGGCGGCGGGGCTGGTGTACAGCCTGATCGAGATGGGCCTGCTGGCGGCGGGAAAGGTCACGGGTATGCCGGACCTGTACTTCGAGTCGGCGGGCATGATATTGGCGCTGGTGACGGTAGGTAAGTACCTGGAGGAGCGCTCCAAGGGCAAGACGACCGGCGCTATCACCGCGCTGCTGGCGCTGGCACCGGAGTCCGCCGTGGTGCGCCGGGACGGCAAAGAAGTCACCGTCCCCACCGAGGACATCAAGGCCGGCGAGACGGTCATCGTCCGGCAGGGGGGGCGTATCCCCGTGGACGGCACCGTGACGGCGGGCAGCGGCACCGTGGACGAGTCCGCCCTTACCGGCGAGAGTATGCCGGTGGAGAAGACTGTGGGCGGCAAGGCGGTGTCCGCCACCATCCTCACCGGCGGCTATCTGGAGCTGACGGCGGACCGGGTAGGTGCGGATACCACTCTGTCCCAGATCATTCAGCTGATGGAGCAGGCCGCCAGCGGCAAGGCACCTATCAGCCGTCTGGCGGATAAGATCAGTGCCGTGTTTGTGCCGGTGGTCATTTCCATCGCGCTGCTGGCGGCTATCCTGTGGGCTGCGGTGGGCGGCATGGGCGTGCGCTTCTGCCTGTCCATCGCCATCGCCGTGTTGGTGATCTCCTGCCCCTGCGCTCTGGGCCTGGCCACGCCGGTGGCCATCACTGTGGCTACGGGCAAGGCGGCGGAGCAGGGTATTCTGGTAAAGTCCGCTGCCAGCCTGGAACTGATGGGCCGGGTGGATACGGTGGTGCTGGACAAGACCGGTACCGTCACCGAGGGTAAGCCCCGGGTGACGGATCTGCTGTGCGCCGGCGGCATGACCGAGGATACGCTGCTGTCCGCCGCCGCGTCGCTGGAAAAGCCTTCCGAGCACCCGCTGGCCGGGGCCATTGTGGCCGAGGCGGAAAAGCGCGGTTTGGTCCTGCGGCCGGTGTCCGGGTTTACCGCCGTGGCCGGCGGAGGCGTCACCGCCCGGGCGGAGGGTATCGTGCTGCTGGCGGGCAATGAGGCGTTTATGGAGACGTCCGGCGTGGCCGTCAGCGAGGAGATGAAGTCCGGCGCGGCCAGACTGGCGGAGGACGGTAAAACGCCGCTGTTTATCGCCGCAGGTACATCGCTGCTGGGGGTCATCGCTGTGGCGGACGTGGTCAAGGCGGACAGCGCCGCCGCCATTGCCGCCCTGCGGGAGATGGGCTGCGACGTGGTGCTGCTCACCGGCGACAACCAGCGTACGGCGGACGCCATCGCCCGGCAGGTGGGCGTCAGCCGGGTCATCGCCCAGGTGCTGCCCCAGGACAAGGCCCGCGTGGTGCAGGAATTGCAGGCCGAGGGCAAGAAGGTAGCCATGGTGGGCGACGGCATCAACGACGCCCCTGCACTGGTGACGGCGGATGTGGGCCTGGCCATCGGCGTGGGCACAGATGTGGCCATCGAGTCGGCGGACATCGTGCTGATGAAGAGCAGCCTTATGGATATCGCCGACGCGGCAGCCCTGTCCCGGGCCACCCTGCGGAACATCCGTCAGAACCTGTTTTGGGCGTTCTTCTATAATTCTGTGGGCATCCCGGTGGCGGCGGGTGTGCTGTACCCGGCCTTTGGGATCACCCTGAACCCCATGATCGCCGCCGCGGCCATGAGCCTGAGCAGCGTGTGCGTGGTCAGCAACGCCCTGCGTCTGCGGGGCTGGAGGGGCCGCAGACGGGAGGGAACGCCGACTGCAAAAGAGCCACAGCTGGTGCAAAATATAAATAATAACGAAAGCAGCAAGGAGGATACCGCTATGAAAAAGACCATCACTATCAAGGGCATGATGTGTGCCCACTGCGTCTCCCACGTGGAGAAGGCGCTGACCGCCCTGGGCGTACAGGCGGACGTGGATCTGGCGTCCGGGACCGCCGTCGTCACCGGCAACGCCAGTGACGAGGCGCTGAAGAAGGCTGTCACCGACGCCGGTTACGAGGTCGTGGAGATCAAGTGATGCAAAAAAGAGCACCCCCGCAAGGGGGTGCTCTTTTTTATGCGCTTTTACGCGGCACCGTCAGTCTCGGTTTCCTCGACAACGGGAGCGGTCTGTGCGGCGGTGCGGGTGACGCTGTCGGCGGTGAGGATGGTGCCCTCGCCCTCAGCGTACCGAATGGCGACGCTGTCGCCTACATTGAAGATGACCACCTCCGGCTGCTGCGCGGCGGAGATGACGTAGTAGTGCTCGTCACCGGTAAGGTGCAGGTAGTAGAGGGTATTGCCGTCCACCACGGCGGAGCGGATATCCTCCAGCACACCGATGACTTCGTTCTGGCCCGTCAGGGGCAGATCGGCGTCATCGGCGGATACCAGACCCTTCTCCGCCAGGATGCGGCGGTAGTTGGCCTCACACGAGGCCACCGTGTCGCCGGTGGCCACGATCTGGTACTGGCTGACGTTGACCATGGCGTACATCTTCACCAGCTCGGCGGCGTCCTTCAGCGCCATGAAATACGTGGGCTGGTCGGAGATATTCAGCAGCAGGGGGAAGGTGGCCGTGTACTTCATCTGCTGTACCTGACCCTGGGCGCTGTCCATGGCGGAGTACTCCTTGGCGCCGGCCACCAGATAGAACCGCGTCTCCTTGGTGCGCTGGTTGGAGAGAATGAAGCCAATGTTGGACTCGTCGGACACCACGGAGGTGACGCCGGTGTACATATACACATCGTCACCGATGGCGATGTAGTTATAGCCCTCGGTGGTGACGGTCACGTCCCGCTGGCCGAACAGGGAATTGATGAAGCCGTTGACATACGCGCCGTGGTAGTCGTACTGCTGCATGATCAGCTCGGCGGTGTAGACGTGATCCACCCAGTTGGGCACGTCGCCGGTCTTGTAGTAGGCGCTCTCGCCGGTGACGGCGTTCACCAGCACGGCACCGATGATATCACGGCCGCCGAACAGACCGATGGTGTGGCTGACACGGGGGCAGACCCACCACGGGTCGCCGTTCTCGTCGATCTCGAAGGCCGGCTCGTCGAACATATAGGTGGGGTAGTGGAAGCGCAGATGGCGGTACAGGTTGCGGCTGAAGTGCTCGGCGGTGGTGTAGTGGATGCCCTCGTCCAGACGGATGACCTCCACGTTCTGAGTCACCATGTCGATAAGCAGATAGGCGGGCAGGCCGTCGGCGCGGTTGTTCAGCCACTTGATGATATCGCCGTAGCGCAGAGGCGTGACGCGGACAGGGCGGCCCTGGTAGTTGATCTGGGTATAGTCGTCGGCCACCTCGAACTGGGAGACCATGTCCGCCAGCTCACCCAATTTGCGGTTGCCCAGCTTTGTGGCGGAGTTGGCATCCAGCATGGGGATCTGGTCATAGCTGATCTCCTCCACTTCGGCGGCAAAGTCGCCGTCGGTAACGGTCAGCAGGTCGCGGTAGTCCCCGGCACGGAACAGCTGCCAGCCGATCACCGCGCCCACCAGCGCCGTGGCGATCAGCGCGGCGGCCGCAATGAGTGGCACGGTGCACTGTTTTTTCAAAAAGGTGAAGTAGCCCTTGGCACCGGTGCCCTGAAAACCGGAGGTCAGTATGGCACAGCCGCCGTACACGGCGCACACCAGCAGTACAAAGACGTAGAAATCCTCGCTCTTGAGACTGATAGGCGGCAGAACGATATAGAAATACACCGCGGCGAACACCAGCGTGACGGCGATGTTCAGCAGCGTGCGGCCCAGGGGCGTGCCCACGGCTTTGCGTTCCTTTTTCGGGCGGGGCTGGCGGCCGAAGCCCTGAAAGTTGGGGTCGTTCCAATTTGTATTCTTCATAGACGGTTCCTTTCTCTGTTGATATGCCTGTTGGTGCTATTATAACCGATGTAGCTTCGTTTGTATAGCAACTTCAGGTTGCAAACGGCAAAATTGCCGCAGAGAGATGCATTTGGCTGTTCACAAATTGTTTACAATAAAAGTCAGAGAAAGTCAAATTACCCTATTGACAAAGTAGGAAAGGCGGTGTAATATATGTTCAAGGTCAAAGAAAGGCAAAGTCAAATGAGCCGAGCTTGACCGAGAGATGCAAACGAAAGGCGGCGAGGATTTGGGTATTTCCGATATTATCGCTGGGTTCATCCAGCAGGAGTTAGACCAGGCGGGCGGTGCGCTGGAGCTGCAGCGAGCCGACCTGGCGCAGCGGTTCAACTGCGTGCCCAGCCAGATCAACTACGTGATGTCTACCCGGTTCTCGCCGGAGCATGGCTACATCGTGGAGTCCCGGCGGGGCGGCGGCGGCTACATCCGCATCACGCGGGTGCAGGTGGACCGCCAGACGCTGCTGATGCACGTTATCAACAGTATCGGCGACAGGCTGGACGCGGCCAGCGCACGGGCGATCGCCCAGAACCTGGTCCAGTCCGAGGCTGTCAGCCACGAGCTGGGACAGGCGCTGCTGTCCGCCACCGGCGCACGAGCCTTGCAGGCGGCGCCGCCGGAGAACCGCGACGCGCTGCGCGCCGATATATTCAAGCAAATTCTGATCCATTCCGTCTGACGGCGGAGCAAGGAGGTTATGATTATGAAATGTGATCGCTGCGGTAAGAACGAGGCTACGTTCTACTATAAGAGCAATATCAACGGCAGAGTGACCGAGACGCACCTCTGCCCCGACTGTGCCCGCGCCATGGGCTATGCCGGTTCCATGTCCGGCCGCATGAGCAGCTGGTTCGACGACGACTGGTTCGACCGTCCGTTCCGTATGCTGGAGCCATTCTTCGGCGGCTTTGGCAGCCGGATGCTGACGGAATTCCCCCAGCCGGTGGACGTGCTGGAGCAGGCGCAGAGCGCCGGCCCGGAGAACAGCGCCGCCGAGGAGTTGCTGCCGAAGGACGAGGCCATGTCTCTGGCGCTGGAGCGTAAGCGCAACGCGCTGGAGACGCAGCTGCACAACGCGGTGGAGGAGGAGCGGTACGAGGATGCCGCCCGCCTGCGCGACGAGCTGAAGGCTCTGGGCGGCAAGGCGTCCTGACGCCGTTCCGCTATGTTAAAATAACAAATCGAAAGGAAGTGTTCCTTTATGTCTGAGAATAAATTTACCCCCCGTGCAGAGGAAGTTCTGCGTTTGAGCCAGGAGGCTGCCGAGGACCTGGGCCACGGCTATGTTGGCTCCGAGCATCTGCTGCTGGGCCTGATCCGTGATGAGGAGGGCATCGCCCACCGCGTGCTCAGTGAGTTCGGCGTCACCGATGAAATGGTCTGCTCCGTGCTGCAGCGCAGCGTGGGCAAGGGCGTTTCCGGTGCCGCGCCCAGCCAGGGCCTGACGCCCCGCGCCAAGAGCGTGGTGGAGCTGGCTGTGTCCGAGGCGTCCCGCATGGGAAGCAGCGCCATCGGCACCGCCCATCTGCTGATGGGCTTGCTCCGTGAGGGCGGCAACATGGGCCTGCGTATCCTGCGTACCGTGGGCGTGGACCCCAATAAGATGTACAGCGCTGTGCTGAAGAAGCTCAACGATATGCCCCGGGCTGCCGCTGGCGGCGCCTCTGCCCCTAACCGCGAGGCGGACAAGAAGAACAAGACGCTGGCTGAGTACACCCGCGATCTGACCGAGGCCGCCCGCAGCGGTAAGCTGGACCCCGTTATCGGTCGGGATACCGAGATACAGCGGGTCATCCAGATCCTGTCCCGCCGCAGTAAGAACAACCCCGTGCTCATCGGCGAGCCCGGCGTAGGCAAGACTGCCATCGCCGAGGGACTGGCCGAGCGCATTGCCGCCGGCGATGTGCCCGAGGAGCTGCTGGACAAGCGCATCCTGTCGCTGGACCTCAGCGGCATGGTGGCCGGAACCAAGTACCGCGGCGAGTTCGAGGAGCGCATCAAGAACACCCTGAATGAGGTGAAGAAGGACGGCAACGTCATCCTGTTCATCGACGAGCTGCACACCATCGTGGGCGCAGGCTCCGCCGAGGGCGCCGTGGACGCCGCCAACATTCTGAAGCCCGCCCTGAGCCGCGGCGAGATCCGCGTTATCGGCGCCACCACCCTGAACGAGTACCGCAAGTACATCGAGAAGGATGCCGCGTTGGAGCGCCGCTTCCAGCCCGTCACCGTGGGCGAGCCCACCCCCGAGGCCACGCTGGAGATCCTGAAGGGCCTGCGCGACCGCTATGAGGCGCACCACAAGCTGACCATCACCGATGAGGCGCTGGATGCCGCAGTGCAGCTGTCCAAGCGGTATATCGGCGATCGGTTCCTGCCGGACAAGGCCATCGACCTGATGGACGAGGCCGCTTCGCAGGTCCGCATGACCGCCGAGAGTTCCTCTCCGGACCTGAAGGCCCTGGAGGAGAAGATCACCGCCCTGCACCGGGAGAAGAACGATGCCATCGCCGCCCAGGACTTCGAGAAGGCCGCGCAGCTGCGCGATATCGAGAAGGACTACCAGGAGCAGGTGGACATCGAGCGCGACAAGTGGCGCAAGAGCCTGTCCCAGAATCGGGGCACCGTCACCGCGGACGATATCGCCAAGGTGGTGGCCGGCTGGACCGGTATTCCCGTCACCCGCCTGACCGAGGATGAGTCCATGCGCCTGCTGAAGCTGGAGGAGAAGCTCCACCAGCGTGTGGTGGGTCAGGACGATGCCGTGACCGCCGTGGCCAAGGCTATCCGCCGCAGCCGTGTGGGTCTGAAGGACCCCAAGCGGCCCATCGGCTCCTTCCTGTTCCTGGGCCCCACCGGCGTGGGCAAGACCGAGCTGTGCAAGACTCTGGCGGAGTCCATGTTCGGCGACGAGAACGCCATGGTGCGTATCGATATGTCCGAGTACATGGAGAAGCACACGGTGTCTCGCCTGATCGGCTCGCCTCCCGGCTATGTGGGCCACGAGGAGGGCGGCCAGCTGACCGAGAAGGTGCGCCGTAAGCCCTATTCCGTGGTGCTGTTCGACGAGATCGAGAAGGCCCATGAGGATGTGTGGAACATCCTGCTGCAGATCCTGGAGGACGGCGTTGTCACCGATTCCCAGGGCCGCCGGGTGGACTTCAAGAACACCGTCATCGTCATGACATCCAACGTGGGCGCCCGGAACATCACCGATGCCGCCGCCAAGCTGGGCTTTGACGGCGACGAAAAGGGCGGGAAGGAAACTGAGGAGGCTCGCTTCGCCCGTATCCGCGAGGCGGTCATGACCGACCTGAAGCATACCTTCCGCCCCGAGTTCCTGAACCGTATCGACGAGATCATCGTGTTCCGTCAGCTGACCCAGGAGAACATCGTGGAGATCGCCCGCCGTATGCTCACCGTTACCGGCAAGCGTATGGCCCAGCAGGGGATCACCCTGATCTCCGACGATGACGCCGTGGCCGAGTTGGCCCGTGACGGCTTTGATCCCCAGTACGGTGCCCGTCCTCTGCGCCGGGCCATCCAGAACCAGGTGGAGGATGCCGTAGCGGAGTTGATGCTGGAGGGTAAGCTGAAGTCCGGCGATACCGCCCATGTCCGTCTGCGGGATGGCAAGGTGGTCATCGACAGCGAGGCGGTTCCTGCTGAAGCTGCGCCTGCGGCGATAGCGCCCGCCGAGACGGCCGCTGTTCCTGCGGAGAAGTAAACAAAAAGGAACGCCCTTGGGCAATGGCCCAAGGGCGTTCCTTTTTTGTCCTATTGCTTCTTCGCGCGGAGAGAAGGTTTACAGGGTGTCAAGTGCCTGCTTCAGGTCGGCGATGAGGTCCTCGGCGTTCTCCAGACCCACGGATAGGCGAATCAGGCCGGCGGCGATGCCGGAGGCGGCCAGTTCCTCCTCGGTGTAGGTGGAGTGCGTCATGGAGGCGGGGTGCTCGATCAGCGTCTCGGCGTCGCCCAGAGACACAGCCACCGTCACCAGGTGCAGGGCGTTCACCAGCTTCACGCCGGCGGCACGGCCGCCCTTGACCTCGAAGGACAGCATACCGCCGAAGTCGCGCATCTGGCGGCGGGCGATGTCATGGCCGGGATGGTCGATCAGGCCGGGATAGTAGACCTTCTCCACGGCGGGGTGGTCATACAGGAACTCTGCAACGGCCTTGGCGTTGGCGCAGTGCTTCTGCATACGGATCTCCAGGGTCTTCAGGCCGCGGAGGATCAGGAAGGCGCAGAAGGGATCCATCACTGCGCCGGTCATATCCTTCAGGCCGAACATACGTACCTCATTACAGAATTCGGCGGAGCCCACCACAAAGCCCGCGATCACGTCGCCGTGGCCGTTCAGGTACTTGGTGGCGGAGTGCACCACCACGTCTGCGCCCAGCTCCAGCGGCCGCTGGAGGTACGGGGAAGCGAAGGTGTTGTCGCAGATGACCTTGATGTCCTTGTTGTAGCCGTGGGCCAGTGCCGCCACGGCAGAGATGTCCGCGATCTTCAGGTTGGGGTTGGCGGGCGTCTCCAGATACACCGCGCAGGTGTTGGGCTTCAGCGCCTTGCGCACGGCATCCAGGTCGGAGGTGTCCACAAAGCTGACCTCCACGCCGTAGCGGGTCATGCCGTGGTTCAGAAGGGCGAAGGTGCAGCCGTACAGGGTGCCGTCGGCCACGATATGCTTGCCGGCGCCGGCTACGGTCCACAGCGCGGAGGAGATGGCGCCCATGCCGGAGGCGGCGGCCACGCAGGCCTCACCGCTTTCCAGGGCAGCGACCTTGGCCTCCAGCACCGAGGTGGTGGGGTTGGACAGGCGGGTGTAGATATAGCCCGCTTCTTCACCGGCGAAGCGGCGCCCGCCCTGCTCACAGCTGTCAAATACGAAGGTGGAGGTCTGGAAAATAGGGGTGGTCAGTGCGCCGTACTGGGTGTCCTTCACGTTTCCGGCGTGAATGGCTTTTGTACCGAAGCCGCAATCCTTGTTCAGCATGGGTCGTCCTCCTTGCACTATAATGTAACAATAAAGTGTACAGGACCATACGGCCCTTTGCCATAAGGGTAACATATCTGAACCCGACGGTGGTAGCGGCAAAATGCGCCAGCTCGCTATCAATTGGAATTGTAGCTAAAACAGATAATTTCGGAATATATTTTTGTGCAGAATGCTGTATTGCGTGGAAAACGCAAAAAATTTTAACGGAAATTAGACATCGTGCCGAAAAATACGGCAAAATCGCGGCGGGTTTTTGTCGGGGAACATGATAAATGAAACAGATAACGATAGGCGCGATTTGCGGGAAACGGTTGCCATTTCCGCCGGAATGTGGTATAAGAGAGACAGAGAGTGCGCCCGGTGTCTGCCGGGTACATGCAGCTTACAGGAGGTCATCACCATGAAGAAGATCATTGCCACCACCAATGCCCCCGCCGCCATCGGTCCCTATTCCCAGGCCATCGACTGCGGCAGCTTCCTGGTCACGTCCGGCCAGGTGCCCTTTGACCCGGCTACCGGCGAGTTCGTCCCCGGCGGCATTACCGAGCAGACCCGTCAGGTACTCACCAACATCAAGGCCATCCTTGAAGCCGCCGGTCTGACCATGGACAATGTGGTCAAGACCACCGTATTCCTGCAGAGCATGGGCGACTTCGCCGCCATGAACGCGGTCTACGCTGAGTTCTTCACTGAGGGGCAGTACCCTGCCCGCAGCGCCGTGGAGGTCGGTGCGCTGCCCCGGGGCGCACTGGTGGAGATCGAAACCATCTGCGTGAAGTAAAGAATCCGGCAAATAAAGAGAGCCGCCCCTTAGGGGCGGCTCTCTTTATGCCTCCTGGTTCAATTCCGAGACGATATCCTTCAGAATGGCGATGAACTTCTCGCCGTAGTCCGTCAGCGGTACGTCCCGGGGCCGTATGACCCCAAGGCGCATATCCGGCACGTCGCCGATCAGCGGCAGCGTCATCAGCCGGTCGTCGCCGTAGCCGTCCGGCAGTACGCCGCTGCCGGTGGAAACGCAGTCCGTGTGGGCCATGACATTGTAGGCCGTGGCGCGGTCGCTGACGGACACTACCCGGTCAAACTCCGCGCCGGTGCCCACCACCGCCTCCTCGGCGAAGTGGTAGTTGCTGTCTGACTGGGTAAATACCGCGTAGGGGTAGGCATACAGCTGCTCCAGGCGCACGGCGCGTTCGCCGGACAGGGGGTGGCCCTTCCGCAGAAATACCCGGGGGCGGATGTCCACCAGAGGCTGGAACGTCAGGTTCTTCTCCCGCAGGATACGGCCGATGAAATGCTCTGTCATGTCCGACACGAAGATGATGCCAAAGGCGCTGCGCCGCGCCGTCACCTCGTCGATGACCGCCGCCATCTCCATCTCCTTGAAGCTCACCTGGATATGCGGCTCGTCCAGCAGGTGCAGGAACTCCACGAATGCCTTGGCGCAGAAGGGATAGCGCTGTGATGCCACCGACAGGGATACCCGGTCGGCAGCCCGGCGCTCACTGTAATAGCGCTCCAGCTTCCGGCTGCGCTCCACCAGCGGCGCGATCTGCGCCGTCAGCTCCCGGCCCTCCTCCGTCAGCGTCACGCCCCGGTTGGTCCGCAGAAAGATGGTCACGCCCAGCTCCCGTTCCACCTCGGCGATGGCCGCCGACAGGGCCGACTGAGACAGAAACAGGTTCCGCGCCGCCCGGTTCATGGACCCGCAGCGGTCCACCTCCAATATGTAGCTCATTTGCAGCAATGTCATCGCGCCGCGCCCCTTTCCCGCCGTTTCTTGCCTTTACTATACCAAAAACCGCGCCCCCTGTAAATAGAATTGACAGATATACGGCCCATCGTGTATAATCGCCGGTGATATACCGTATATATTGCTCTATATAGGAGGCGTACTATGAAACGAGTTATTACCGTCCTGTTGGCGGTCCTGCTGGCTCTGTCGCTGGCGGCCTGCGGCAGCAGGGTCGAGACAAAGAAGCTGGCGGGCACCTGGACGTGTACGATCGATGTGACTGACCGCATGAACGCGGCGGCGGAGCAGGCACTGGGTCTGTCCGCGGCGGACGGCACAGCGCAGATGCCGCTGCAGCTGGTCCTCACCGTGACCGAGGACGGCGCCTATACCCTCCGCTACGACAGCGACGCCGCCCGCACGGCGTTGGATGCCTATGCCGCGGCGCTGCGCCCGGCGGCGGTGGAGAGCGTCTATGCCGCCGCGGAGGAGCAGGGCCTCTCCCGTGAGGAATACGATGCGGCCATGGAGAAGGCCGGCATCACCATGGACGATATGGTGGCGGCCATTTTCGCCGGGGTGGACGAGGAGGAACTGCTCTCTCTGCTCACCGGCCGCAGCGCCGCGCTCACCGGCTATTGCAGGGCGGAGAGCGGACAGCTGTACCTGGCGGATACCGCCGCCGAACTGGCCGAGACGGCGGACTGCCTGAGCTATACCCTTTCCGATGGGACCATGACCTGGACCGACGCGCAGGGTGAGCTCAGCAGCCAGCTGACGGAACAGGAGCAGGAGCTGCTCCGCGTGCCCCTGACCTGGACGAAGCGGGCGGAGGAGAGCAAATAAAAAAGAGCGCCCTGTGGGCGCTCTTTTCCTTTGCCTCATGTCTCAAAAATCCAGCTCCGTGCGGGTGCAGACCTCCTTGATCTTGGCCTGCAGGCGTTTCAGATCCTCGAAGGTCTCCGGCTTTTTCCGGGGGTCCCGCAGCAGGGCGGCGGGGTGATACAGCGCCATCATCAGGCAGCCATCCTTCTCGAAGAACTGGCCGTGCTCCTGGCTGATCTTAAAGTCCGGGCGGATGATCTCCATGGCGCTGACACGGCCCAGACACACGATGATCTTGGGCTGCATCAATGCCCGCTGCCGCTGGAGGTAGCCCTTGCAGGCGTCCTTCTCCGTGTTCATGGGATCCCGGTTCTCCGGCGGGCGGCACTTAACGGAGTTGGTGATATACAGGCGGCTGCGGTCCAGCCCGATCATCTTCAGCATATCGTCCAGCAGTTTGCCGCCCCGGCCCACGAAGGGCTCGCCCTGCTTGTCCTCGTTAGCGCCGGGGGCTTCGCCGATGATCATGATCTCCGCATCCTCCCGGCCCACGCCGAAGACCACGTTGGTGCGCGTTTCCGCCAGTGTACAGGCGTGACAGTGCAGACATTCCTGCCGCAGGGCTTCCCACTCGGTCATAGTCGTTTCTCCTTTATCTCGCCGCGAACGGGCTTACTTTTCCAATCTGGACAGCAGCCACGCTTCAATGTTCTTCGTAATATCCGCAGTGTATGCCTTTTCGTTGAGTATCTCATGCCGCAGGCCCGGATACAGCTTCAGTGTGCAGTCCCGCATACCGGCAGCCCGGAAGGCGTCATAGGTCTGGCGCACGCCCTTGCCGCAACTGCCCACCGGGTCCTTGTCGCCAGCTACGAACAGCACCGGCATTTCCCTGTCCATCTGCCGCAGATGGCTCTGCCGCTGGTTGAAGCGTATGCCGTGCAGCATCTGGCGGAACAGGCCCACCGTGGCGTCCGCGCCGCAGAGGGGGTCGGCGATGTAGTCGTCCACGTTGCTCTCGTCGGCGGAGAGCCAGTCCACCTTCGTGCGGTTGGGGGCGAACAGCTTGTTGTAGCTGCCGAAGGCCAGCTCCGTCACCAGCTCGCTGGTGGCGTTCTCGCCGCTGACGGCGGCGATGGCATTGGCCAGCGCCAGCCCGCCGGTGATGGCTGCCTGGGGCTGCCAGCCGGTGCCCATGATGACCGCCGCCTTCACCGTGCCGGGATAGCGGATCAGGTATGTCCGGGTCAGGAAGGAGCCCATGCTGTGGCCCATGATGCACAGCGGCACATCAGGATAGCGCTGCTTCAGCCGCTGGTGCAGGATATAGATATCGTCCACCACCGTATTCCATGTGCTGCCCTGACCGAAATACACCGGCGTTCCGCCCTCCGGCAGCGACTTGCCGTGGCCTAAGTGGTCGTGTCCGGCCACAACGATGCCCTGCTCGTTCAGCGCCCGGGCAAAGCCGTCGTACCGGGCGATATGCTCGGCCACGCCGTGACAGATCTGCAGTACAGCGCGGACGGCCACGCCCTCCGGCTCCCACAGCATCCCGTGGAGCTGGGTCTTGCCGTCGCTGGACAGAAACGTGAATTCACTCAAATTTGTCATGGTGTATCCGCTCCTTTCATGGTATAATTCTTATCATCATACAGTGTACCACAAAAATCCAGAAATGAAAAGAGGGTTCGCCATGTCGCAGTACATATTGGCGCTGGATCAGGGCACCACCAGCTCCCGCGCCATCGCCTTTGACCGGTCGGGGAATATCGCCGCCCTAAGCCAGCAGTCCCTGCCCCAGCACTATCCCCAGGCGGGGTGGGTGGAGCACGACCCCCTGGAGATATGGGACACCCAGCGCCGCGCCGCGGCGGAGGTCATCGCCCGGCTGCCGGAGGGCAGCGTGGCGGGGATCGGCGTCACCAACCAGCGGGAGACGACGATCCTCTGGGATAAGGCCACCGGTGAACCGGTGTACAACGCCATCGTATGGCAGTGCCGCCGCACGGCGGAGCTGTGCGAGGACCTGAAGCGCCGGGGGTTGGAGGAGCGCATCCGCTCGGCCACGGGGCTGCTGATCGACGCCTACTTCTCCGGCAGCAAGATCCGCTGGATACTGGACAATGTGCCCGGCGTCCGCCGCCGGGCCGAACGGGGCGAGGTGCTGTTCGGTACCGTGGAGAGCTGGTTGATCTGGAAGCTCACCGGCCGGCATGTCACCGACTACGCCAACGCCAGCCGCACCATGCTTTTTGATATCCACCGCCTGGCCTGGGATGAGGAGCTGTGCGGCATTCTGGGGGTCCCTACGGCCATGCTGCCGCAGCCCGTGCCCAACAGCGCCGTCTACGGCACGGTGCAGCCCAGTATCCCGGGGCTGGAGTCCCTGGCGGGCGTCCCGGTCTGCGGCGCGGCGGGCGATCAGCAGTCCGCCCTGTTCGGCCAGACCTGCTTCGCTCCCGGCGAAGCCAAGAACACCTACGGCACCGGCTGCTTCACCCTGATGAACGTGGGCGAAAAGCCTGTGCGCTCCCGCGCCGGACTGTTGACCTCCGTGGCCTGGCAGGTGGACGGAAAGACCACCTATGCCCTGGAGGGCAGTGTGTTCAACGCCGGCAGCACCATCCAGTGGCTGCGGGATGAGCTGGGCATCATTTCCTCGGCGCCGGAGATCGACGTGCTGGCCGCCACAGTGCCGGACAGCGGCGGCGTGGTGGTGGTACCGGCCTTCACGGGCCTGGGTGCGCCTTACTGGGATATGTACGCCCGGGGCGCTATTTTGGGCGTCACCCGGGGCACAGGACGGGCGCACATCGCCCGGGCGGTGCTCAGCTGTATCGCTGCCCAGGTCACAGACCTGATGCTGGCCATGCGCCAGGATGCCGGCTGCGATATTGCCCTTCTGCGGGCGGACGGCGGGGCCAGCGTTTCTGATGTGCTGCTGCAAATGCAGGCGGATCTGCTGCGTATCCCTGTGGATCGGCCGGAGATGGTGGAGACCACCGCCTTCGGCGCGGCGGCGCTGGCGGGGCTGAGCTGCGGCTTCTGGCGGGATATGGACGAGATCGCCGCCCTGCGCCGCAGCCAGAGGATGTTCCTGCCGGAGCGCCCGCAGGCGGACTGCGACGCCTATTACCGTCTGTGGAAACGGGCTGTTTCCCGGGCCGCTGACTGGATAGAGCATTAAGTAAACAGTGTGTAAATTTCGCCATATAGCGCTTGCAACCGCTGAAAAAACGCGCTATACTGGCGTCAACAGGAATATATGCCGTGCACTGTCCCGCGTGTGTACGCGGTGGGAGAGCCGGGAGATATGGAAAGGAGCTATTATCTATGGGTATTCTCAACGACATCAGCAAGAAGGCGCAGGAGTACGCCGGCATCGCCGTGGACAAGGCCAAGGACTTGGCCGAAGTGGCCGCGGACAAGGCCCAGACCCTCAGTGACACCGCCAAGACCAATATGGCTATTATGAACGAGCAGCGCGAGCTGGAGAAGAACTACCGCGCCATCGGCGAGTGGTTCGTGGCGGAGCACCAGAGCGATGTCCCCGACGCCGTCAAGGATGTGGTGGCTGCCGTCAACGCCAGCAAGGAGCGTATCGCCCAGCTGGAGGCCAGCAAGCCCCGGAAGGACGAGCCGGCGGTGGACGAGTCTGAGGTGACCTTCAAGGTCTGCCCCGTCTGCGGCGCCGCCAGCGACAGCAAGTTCTGCCCCCACTGCGGCGCGCCCATGGGCGAGTAAAATACAGAAAAAAGAGGACCGCCGGCGGCGGTCCTCTTTTGCAAGCGCTTCATAAAAAGGAAGGCCCTCGCGGGCCTTCCTTTTACTTTTCGTTGGGCATCTTCCAGCCGTTGTGGTCGGTGTGCAGCAGATGGTGGGACTTTTCGCCCAGCGGAGCTTTCAGGAATTCCCGGTACAGCGCCTGCACGTCCTTGTTCCGGTGGGAGAACCGCACCTTGGCACTCTTGTCGATGCTCCACAGGATATCGCCGCGATATGCTGCCAGCTCCTGCCCGTCGTGTATGGGCTGCCCGCCGCCGCCGGCGCACCCGCCGGGACAAGCCATCACCTCAACGAAGTCGTAATCCACATCGCCCTCGTCGATGGCGTGCATCAGCTTACGGGTGTTGCCCAGTCCGCTGACCACTGCCACGCGGACGTTGCCCGCGCCGGGGATGGTGAATACGGCCTCCTTCCAGCTGTCCATACCGCGTACGGCGGAGAAGGCGTCCGGCTTCGGTTCCTTGCCGGTAATGAGATAGTACGCGCTCCGCAGAGCCGCGTCCATCACGCCGCCGGTGGCGCCGAAGACCACCGCCGCGCCGGTGCCGGTGCCCAGCGGACTGTCAAAGGGTGTTTCTGGCAGCACCGCGGGATTGATCTGTTCGCCCCGCAGCATCCGCACGATCTCGCGGGTGGTCAGCACCACATCCACGTCCTGGTCGCCCTGCTCGTCCTTCATGGTGGGCAGCGCACACTCCGCCTTCTTGGCGGTGCAGGGCATGATGGACACCACAAACAGCTTCTTGGGGTCCACGCCGATCTTCTGGGCAAAGTAGCTCTTGGCGACGGCACCGAACATCTGCTGGGGGCTCTTGGCGGTGGACAGGTTTTCCGTATATGACGGGAATTGTCCCTTCAGGAACCGCACCCAGCCGGGACAGCAGCTGGTGAACATGGGCCAGTGATATTTGTTCCGGTGGGTAAAGCGCTCGATGAACTCACTGCCCTCCTCCATGATGGTCAGGTCGGCGGCGAAGTCTGTGTCGAATACATAGTTGAAGCCCATGGTCTTCAGCGCCGTCACCATGCGCTCCGCCGTGGCAAACTTGGGGTCCAGATGATAAAACTCTGCCCAGGCCGCCCGCACCGCCGGTGCGACCTGCACCACGGTGATCCGGTCCTTGTTCGCCAGCGCGTCGAACACCTTGCCGGTGTCGTCGTGCTCCTGCAGACCGCCCACGGGACAGTGGGTGATGCACTGGCCACAGAAGGTGCAGTCGCTCTCGCCCAGGGTCCTGGTGTGGGCCACACCCACGGTGGTGCGAGTACCGGTGCCCATCAGGTCCCAGATGCCCATGCCCTGGACCTTTTCGCATACCTGGATGCACCGCATACACTTCACGCAGCGGTTTTCGATACGCACCACCGGATTGGAGTAGTCCGTGGGGATGTTCTTCAGGTCGTCGATATAGTGGTCGCCCAGCAGGTTATAGTCGTTGGTCAGCTGCTGGAGCTTGCAGTTGCCGCTGCGGGTGCACTTGGTGCACTTCGTCTCATGCTGGCTCAGCAGCAGCCGCAGATTGACTCGCCGGGCCTCGCGGACACGGGGTGAGCTGGTGTATACCACCATGCCCTCGCTGACAGCGCTGTCGCAGGAGGGCACCAGCCGTGCATAGCCCTCCACCTCCACCATGCAGATGCGGCACGCGCCGATCTCGTTGATGTCCTTCAGATAGCACAGGGTGGGGATGCTGATCCGCAGGGTCTGGGCCGCCTCCAGAATGGTGGTGCCTTCCGGCACCGATACGGTCCGCCCGTCGATGGTCAGAGTTACCATTTTTCGTTCCTCCCTCCCCGGAAAATGCCGTAGCCGTAGTGGTCGCACCGCAGGCAGCGGGACGCCTCGGTCCGCGCGCCCTCCTCGGTGAGCCCGCACTCGATATCCTCAAAGTCGCACCGGCGCTCGCAGGCCTCGCGTTCCGTGGTGTTGATGCGTCCGTGGGGTGCGCGGTTGTTCAGCCGCGGTGCCGGGATGTCCAGTTCTACCTTGATCTCATGCCGGAAGCCCAGGTGCTCGTCGATGTTGGCCGCCGCCACCTTGCCGGCGGCAATGGCGCGGATAGCGGTGGCCGGCCCGGTGACGCAGTCACCACCGGCGAATACGTTATCCATGTCGCCCACTTGGCCAGACAGTCCCGCTACGAACGTGCCGCGCTTGATGGGTACGCCCGCCTGCTCGAAGCCCTGGATCTCGATGCCCTGGCCGATGGCCACCACGATGATATCCGCCGGGATGCGTACCTCCGGCAGGTCGGCCTTGTTGGGCCGGGGCCGCCCGGACTTGTCCGCCTCGCCGATGATCTGGGGCTGCACCCACAGCGCGGCGGCATTGCCATCCTCGTCGGCCTCGATGTGGGAGGGCGCCATCAGGGCGGCGATCTCCGCACCCTCGGCCATGGCGCCCGTCACCTCGTCCGGCAGAGCGGTCATGTCCTCGATGCGGCGGCGGTACACGCACGTCACCTTCTCCGCCCCCAGGCGGATGGAGCTGCGGGTCACGTCCATAGCCACGTTGCCGCCGCCGATGACCACCACCCGCTTGCCGGTGAAGTCCGGCATCACGTCGTCGCCTATGGAGCGCAGCATCTCCACCGCGGACATCACGTTCTTGCTGTCCTCGCCGGGGATGCCCACTTTCTTGTCCTGATGGGCGCCGATGGCGATGTACAGGCAGTCATACTCCTTCAGCAGGTCCTCTATCCACAGCTGGGTGCCCACGGTCACGCCGGTGTGTGCCTCAATGCCCAAAGAGAGGATGGAGGCGATCTCCGCATCCAGCAGGTGCCGGGGGAAGCGGTAGTTGGGGATGCCGTAGCGCAGCATACCGCCCAGCTTCTCCCGTTCCTCGAATACCGTCACCTTGTGACCCATCAGGGCCAGGTAATAGGCGCAGCTCAGGCCGCTGGGCCCGCCGCCGATAATGGCCACCTTCTTGCCGGTGGGCGGCGCGCAGGGGGGCTGGGGCACGTCTCCGGCAGTGTCCACGGCGTAGCGCTTCAGCCCGCGGATGTTGATGGCATCGTCGATCATATTCCGGCGGCACCGCGCCTCGCAGGGGTGCTCGCAGATGTAAGCACAGGCCACGGGGAAGGGATTGTCCTTACGGATCAGCCGCACCGCGTCGGCGCAGCGTCCCTCGCCTATCAGGGCCATATAGCCGGGTACGTCCACACCGGCGGGACACAGGGCCACGCAGGGCACCGGCAGCTGCAAGCCCGCCAGACAGCGGTGGTGCAGGATGTGTTCCTCGTAGTCATCCCGGAAGCCCTCCAGCCCGTCCAGCACCAGTCGGGCGGCGTCGCGCCCGATGGCGCAGTCGGCGGTGTTCACCACGGTCCGCGCCGTTTTCTCGATAATGGCCAGGGTGCCCATGTCGGCGGTGCCATCCAGCACGGTGGCGATGAGCTTGCTCAGCTGCCCCAGACCGATACGGCAGGGCACGCACTTGCCGCAGGACTGGGCGTGGCACAGCTGCAAAAACGACAGGGACATATCCACCGGACAGAGGCCCGGAGGACTGGCGGCGATGCGGCGCTCCACGTCCCGGTAGAGATTATCCACCACGGTCTGGGCGCGGCTTGGATTCTTGATGTCGAGTCTGCTCAAGGGGGTCACTCCTTCCGTCTGCACTGCGCGGAAGCGTGTCCGCGCGGCGCTTGGAAATTATAAGTTAAACAAAAGAATGACACAAAATCCACCAAAAGTCAACATAAGAAAAAAGATTGTTTTCATAAGAGGAAATTATCGTAAATTGCCTGGTTTTTAACGTTATTTACAGCACAAACCGATAGATTTAAAACGTGAAAGTTTCTTTAAAGGAAACGCCCGAAGACTGCCTGCGCAGGGAACGGCGTCCTGCGGCGTCCCGATCCGCGGCCATCAAAAAAGAGCACCGCCGCAGCGGTGCTCCCTTTTAGGTTCTTATGCTCTTATGCGCGGCCACTGCGCAGGTAGCCATAGTTCTTCTTGAGTATGTTGCGGAAGAAGGGGATGCACAGCACCGTATCCGCCGCGATCCACGCCATGGGGTCGGCGGCGCAGAGGGCGTAGAAGGCCATGGCCGGTGCATCGGCGCTGACGGCGCCGCCGGCAAACAGCCCCGGCAGCACCAGACACACGGTGATACGCGCCACCAGCTCCGCCGCGCCCGCGCCCAGCACGAAGCCGCTGCGCCCGATACCCTGCACGCAGTTGCGCACCACAAAGACGAAGCCCAGAAACAGGTACATGGAGAAGTCCACATACAGCAGCGAGTTGCCGTAGCGCACCGCGTCCGGCGTCACTTTGTCGGCGCTGAGGAACACATGGTAGCAGAAGTCGCCCCTTGTCAGCAGCAGACCCGTGCCCGCCGCCAGAATCGCCAGAATGGACACCATGCCCAGCGCCTGCAGCGTACCCCGGCGAATGCGGTCGTACTGACCTGCGCCCAGATTCTGCGCCGTGAAGCTGGTCATGGCGCCGCCCAGCGCGTTCATGGGCGTGGCCACCAGATTGAACAGCCGGTTGGCCGCACCGAAGCCGTTCTGCGCCGCGTTGGACACCATCACGCCGTCCCGCATGTCAAACTTCACCACGCCGCCCTGCATGACGATGATGCCAATGGCCAGCACGGAGAATTGCAGTCCCAGCGGGATGCCCCGCGCCAGATGGCGCTTCACGTCCATGAGGGTGATGCGCCAGTCCTCCCGGTGCAGGCGCAGCACCGGATAGCGCACAAAGGCGTAGATAAAGCAGCCGATGGTGCTGACCAGCTGCGCCAGCACCGTGGCAAGGGCTGCGCCCGCCACGCCCCAGCGGAACACCAGAATGAACGCCAGATCCAGCCCCACGTTCAGCACCGTGGAGAACAGCAGGAACAGCAGCGGTGTCACGGAATCGCCCATGGCGCGCAGGAAGGAGCAGATGAAGTTGTAAAACAGCTGCGCGCCGATACCGGCGAAGATGATGGCGCAGTAGGCGTGCGCCGCGGTGTACACCTCGTGGTGGGCGGGCGTCACGTTGATCCACGCCAGCATGGGATCCAGCAGCACCAGCGCCAGCGCCGTCAGCACCACCGTCAGCGCGGCGGACAGCAGCAGCTGCGTGGCCAGCGAGCGGCGCACGCCCCGTTCGTCGTGCATGCCCACATAGTAGGACGTGATGACGCAGAAGCCCGCGCTGACGCCGAAGGCGAACTGCAAAAAGATGAACACCAGAGAATTGGTATCGTTGACGCCGGCCACCTCGGCGGCGGTCAGCGTCTGCCCAACGATGGCCGCGTCGCTGATGGAGTACACCTGCTGCAAAAGGTAGGACAGGATCACCGGCAGAGAAAACAGGAGGATCACCTTCCAGCACGGCCCCTGGGTCAAGTCGATGGGCTCCCTTCTTTTATGTGCTGTTTTCACAGAAATCGCTCCCTCCTTTTGTATAGTATAGACAATTATCTCTCTCAGAGCGCCGATTATAATACCTTGCGGCGCCGTTGTCAAGAGCTCTTTTGTAAAAAAACCGTCCACCGGTCATTCCCGGTACCGCGCCGCCGTTTTCCGTGCATTTTGCGGCGCATTTCCGCTTTCCGCCAGTGGACACAGCCGGTATTTCGTTGCACTTTCTGTCACTTTGTGGTAAGATACCATTGACACAAATGAAACGGGGAGGTCACTTGATATGAGATCCGATGGCACAAAAAAGTCACCTGTGCGTATGCTTGTCTACCTGCTGCTTCTGGCGGCGGTGGTGGCCCTGGGCTATTTCACCGACATCGTTGACTTCACGGAGCTGAAGGCTGTTTTTTCTCTGAAGCTCACCGCCCTGCTGAAGCTGGCTGTCATGGTCCTGCTGGTGCTGCTGGTGTCCAACCTGGTCATCTTCATTCTGCACGGTATCAAGCCCCGCACCCACCGCGGCGGGTCTGTGCTGTCGCTGCTGAGCAGCCTGGTCAAATATGTGGCCGGCATCATCATCGTCTGCCAGAGTCTGTCCCTGCTGGGCGTTAACGTGGGCACCATCATCGCCAGCGTCGGCGTGCTGGCCCTGGTGGTCGGCTTCAGCGCCGAGAGCCTCATCGCTGACGTGGTCATCGGCGCCTTCATGCTGCTGGAGAACCAGTACAACGTGGGCGACATCGTGGAGGTCAACGGTTTCCGGGGCGTGGTCACCAAGATCGGTATCCGCACCACCTCCATCACCGACGGCGGCGGCAATGTGAAGATCATCAACAACTCGGAGATGAAGAATATCCTCAACCGTTCCGATAACAACTCCTGGTCTGTCAGCGATATCTCCATCCCCTATGAGACAGACCTGGAGAAGCTGGAGGCGCAGCTGCCCGCCCTGCTGGAGGAGATTTTCCGCGCCCGGGGCGACGTGATGCTGGATACGCCCCAGTACCTGGGCGTCCAGACGCTGGACGCCTCCGGCATCGTCCTGCGCTTCTGGGTGAAGGTGGCGGAGAAGAACATCTACGCCGGTGCCCGCGCCCTGAACCGTGAACTGCTGCTGGGCTTCCGCCGTCTGGGTGTGGAGTGCCCCTTCCCCCAGATGGACGTACACATGAAATAAGTCATGGAAGAGAAGAACAAGGAGTTTACCCTGGCGCAGGAGCACGCCGCCCCTCCACCGGAGTGCGCTGCCCTCCCGCCGGAGGTCCTGCCGCCGGACACCGTCCTTCCCGGCGAGGCGTCCGCCGCGGAAAGCGCTGCCGCCCTGAAAAAGAAGGCCGCCAAGTGGAAGAAGATCGCCCTTATGCTGGTGGGTCTGTCGGCCATGACGGCGGTGGCCGTCACCGGCGGCGGCACAGCGGACGATCCCGTCCCCGCAACGCCGGACACCCCGCCGGTCCAGCAGGAGCCGTATGCTCCACCGGAGCCGGAACCGGAGCCCCTCGCCGGTGTTCTGCACTATACCATATACAACGATACCTTCGACGACAGCGGCGTGCCCCTGATCCTGGCCGAGGGTACCGTGGACATGGCCGCGCTGTCCGATACGCCCCTGGCGCTGCCCCAGCCGGAGACGCCGTCCGATGGCAGCTATGCGTTCCTGGGCTGGGCGGGCCGGTATGACACCGCCGGCGGAAAGGTCTGGACGACGGTGCCGGACCCCCTGACAGCGGACTTCGCGGCGTCCATCAGACCCGGAGATACAGGGGAGAGGTCGATCGTGCTCCGCGCCGCCTGGCGGCTGACGGAGCAGAGCCGCTACCCCTGGTCCCTGACGCTGGACGACGGCGTCAATGCCGTCACCTATGAGGCGGCGGTGCCTATGGCCTCCGGCGGCAACGTGTACCTGTGCGCCTACCCGCAGCCCACCCGCGACGGCTATCGCTTCGCCGGCTGGCTGAACGCGGCAGGGGAGAGGGTGGACCTTCTGCCCGCCTCCGCCTTCTTTGCCAAAACCGCCGACGGAGAAACGGACTGGCGTACCACCGTCCCTGTCACCCTGACCGCGGAATGGGAGAAAGCATAACAAAAAAGAACAGTCCCTTTAGGCCGCCTGGCATAAGAAAACATACGCCGCAAAAGGCGAGTTTCGCGCAGCCCCATCGTTGCGCCGCCTTGACAGACATCCAGTATGCCTGCGGCGGCGCGCCTCGGCTCTGCACAAAACGCGCTCTTTTTCGGTGCGAAGCAGTTTTGCCAAAGTAAATTCGAGCTGAAATTGGCCGCAAAAACGCCCGCATGCTGACGCATGTGGGCGTTTTTGCGGTCGATTTCAGCCGGATAGACACAGGCAAAACCGTGTGTTTTCTTGTGTCAGGCGGCCTTTCGACTGTTCTTTTTTGATTCTTCTTAGTACGCCACGCCCCAGTAGATGTCGGTGGTGCACGCCTTGCCGCACACCACGCACTTGCCGGTGGTGCCGGACTGCTTCAGCGGCATGCAGCGGCTGGACACGCCGGCCTTCTCCTTCATGGCCAGCTCGCACTCCAGACTGCCGCACCACTTGGTACGGGCGAAGCCGCCCTTGCCCTGGGCCATCTCCTTGACCTCCTCCCAGGAGGTCATATCGAAGGTGTTGTCCTCCAGGTTCTTTTCCGCCATGGCGTACAGGTTGTCGTGCACGTCCTGCAGCAGCTGCTGCACGGCGCTCTCCAGCTCCGTCAGGGGCACGAAGGTCTTTTCACCGGTGTCGCGGCGGGCGATGCAGCACTGCCCCTTCTCCATGTCCTTGGGGCCGATCTCCACACGCAGGGGCACGCCCTTCATCTCGTACTGGGCGAACTTCCAGCCGGCGGACTGGTCGCTGTCGTCCATGCTGACGCGGATGCCCGCGGCGCTGAGACGGTCGCGCAGGGCGGCGGCGGCCTCCAGCACGCCCTCCTTGTGCTGGGCGATGGGAATGACCACCACCTGCGTGGGGGCGATGACCGGGGGCAGCACCAGACCGTGGTTGTCGCTGTGGGTCATGATGATGGCACCGATGAGCCGGGTGGATGCGCCCCAGCTGGTCTGGAACGGGTATTGCAGGGTGTTGTCCCGGCCGGTGAACGTCACGTCGTAGGCCCGGGAGAATTTGTCGCCGAAGAAGTGGCTGGTGCCGGACTGCAGGGCCTTGTGGTCCTTCATCATGCACTCGATGGTATAGGTGGCCTCGGCACCGGCGAATTTCTCCTTGTCGGTCTTGCGGCCCTTCACCACGGGCATGGCCAGCGCGTTTTTGCACACGTCGGCGTAGCAGTTCAGCTGCTGCTCCGTCTCGGCCTCGGCCTCGGCGGCCGTCTCGTGGATGGTGTGGCCCTCCTGCCACCAGAACTCGCGGCTCCGCAGGAACGGGCGGGTGGTCTTCTCCCAGCGGATGACGGAGCACCACTGGTTGTACAGCATGGGCAGCTCACGGTAGCTGTGCAGCACGTGGCTCCAGTGGTCGCAGAACATAGTCTCGGACGTGGGGCGGAAGGCCAGACGCTCCTCCAGCTGTTCGCTGCCGCCATGGGTGACCCAGGCCACCTCCGGGGCGAAGCCGGCCACCAGCTCACCCTCCTTCTTCAGCAGGCTCTCGGGAATCAGCACCGGCATGGCCACGTTCACGTGGCCGGTCTTCTTGAACTCCGCGTCCATGTACTTCTGGATATTCTCCCAAATGGCATAGCCGTAAGGTCGAAGGATCAGAAAGCCCTTGACGCTGGCGTAGTCCACCAGCTCCGCCTTCAGGCAGATGTCCGTATACCACTTGGCGAAATCCTCCTCCATGGGGGTGATCGCCTCTACATTTCTCTGATCCTTAGCCATAGCTTTATACCATTCCTTTGTTAGTATATAGGGTGTGTGCCAACTTCACATTTTACCCGCCGCCATGTGACTTGTCAAGTTGCCGCCGCAAAAAGGCCGCAAAAAAGCGCCCCGCAGGGCGCTTTTTCAGCAATCCCGGCCCAGCCGCCTGTCGCGGCGCCGGCCAACGATGACATACACGAACACATAGGCGATGGCGCCGGTCAGCAGTCCGGCCAGCACATCGATGGCCGCGTGCTGCTTGACGAACACGGTGGCCGCCATGATGAGGATAGCGTACAGCGTTACGCCCCAGCGCCAGCCGGGCTTCCGCAGTCCCGGCGTGTGCCACACCGCCGCCACAGCCGCCATGCAGCCCAGAATATGCACGCTGGGGAAGACGTTGGTGTTGGTGTCGATGGAATAGGTGTACTCCACCAGCCAGGTGGCGGCATTGTGGTGCGCCATCACCGCCGGACGCAGATCCTGCCCGTTGGGCACCAGAATGCAGAACACCACCGCCGTTGTGAACGTCACCATGATGAACCACATATACCGGCGGAAGCCCTCGGCGTCCTTCAGGATCAGATAGATGCCCAGCACCACCAGCAGCGGGCTCCAGGACACATAGGGGAAGATGAACCACTCGCAGAAGGGGATATAGGTGTCCAGCACCGTCTGTGTGGCCCAGTAGTTATCGGTAATAAAGTGCTCGATGGTAAAAAACATCGCCAGATAGACCGGCAGATACGCGCCCCACCAGGCGTGGGGATGGGTCTTGAAGAATTGCTTGATCGCCTGCATACGATCCCTCCGACAGACTTGATGATTTCGTATCCCGTATTGTACCAGAACCGCCCCGGAAAAGGCAACCCCCGCCCTACAAATATCACAGAATTTTTACAACTCAGGCAAATCACCGCAGGTGTTGAACGGACTGGACAAACCGGGGCGGCGTATAGTATACTGTCTCCAATACAGACACAGGAGGAACTGCCATGCAGATCATCAAGCGGGAGGAGCTTCCCGAACAGCGCCAGGTGCGCCTGACTATCGCCGTGGACAAGGACACCTGGCAGGCGTCCCTGGCCAAATGCTACCAGGGCGTCAAGTCCGTCTGCCCCGTGGCCGGCGAGCCTACCCGTGAAAACCTGGAACAGGCCTACGGCCCCGAGTTTTTGTACCAGGAGGCCGTCAACGACACCTATCCCCAGGCACTGGTGGAGGCCATCAGCCAGAGCGATATCCAGATCGCCGGGACCCCCACCCTGTCGGTGGAGACCATCGGCCCAGACGGCTATACCTTCGCCGCCGTTATCGATCTGTACCCGGAGGTGGAGCTGGGCCAGTACAAGGGCCTGTCCGCCGTCTATCCCCAGGTGGAGCTGAGCAATGACGATACCGAGGCCGCCCTGGACGAGTACGCCCGGGCCAACCCCGAGGTGCAGCATCCGGAAAGAGCTGCCATGGGCGACGAGGTGACGCTGGACTTCGAGGGCTTTGTGGACGGCGTGCCCTTTGAGGGCGGCAAGGGCGAGCAGTATCCCCTGCTGCTGGGCAGCGGCTACTTCATCCCCGGCTTTGAGGAGCAGGTGGCCGGCGCCGCCGTGGGCGAGGAGCGCGACGTAAAGGTCACCTTCCCCACGGAGTACGTCCCGGAGCTGGCCGGCAAGGACGCGGTGTTCCATATCAAGGTCCACCAGATCACCCGGCGGGCCATGCCGGAGTGGGACGATGATTTCGCCCGCCGGCAGGGCTTTGCCGATGTCTCTGCCCTGCGCCGGGCCGTCATGGAGACGGCGGTGCAGAAAAAGCAGGCCCAGGCCGCTGAGCAGTTCGCCAATGACCTGATCCGCCAGGTGACGGAGGCCATGACCGTTACCATTCCCGCTGCCATGGTGGAGAACCAGCTGGACGGGCTGATCAACGAGCTGCGCGGCCACCTGCAGGCCCAGGGCGTGTCCCTGGAGCAGTATCTGGAGATGGGGAACACCACGATGGAGCAGCTGCGTGACCACGCCCGCGAGCAGGCCGCCGCGGCGGCGCGCTATGAGCTGGCCATGACCGAGATCGCCCGCCGCGAGGGAATCGACATTTCCGAGGCAGACGTGGACGCCAAGTACGCCGAGCTGTCCAGGCAGTACGGCCTGTCCGTGGAGCTGCTGCGCCAGCAGCTGCCGCCCCTGCGCCTGCGCCACGACCTGAAGCTGGCCGCCGCCCAGGCGGTGGTGGTGGACTCCGCCAAACGCAAATGACCGTCCCGCGGGCAGCAGCCTGCCCGCGTACCGATCAATGAAAAGCAAGGGAAGGCCCGTACGGGCCTTCCCTTTTTGTATCCCGAAAACCACTCGCCCAGTGAGTGGTTTTCAGGATACAAAGGGCGGCGGACAGATACTGTCCGCCGCCAGATCGCTTTGTCGCTTATATGCCCTACCAGGGATAGAAGTAGATCACCGTGTCCGGCTCCATCTGAATGGGCAGATAGGAGCCGTGCTGTCCCTTGTCAACGGACAGATAGGTGTAGTCCTCGAAGGCCATGGGAACCTGCACGATGAAGCCATCGTGGATGATCCGTTCCGTCTCGCCGGGCGTGTATCTCTTGCCGCCGGTGCGGGTCATATCCAGCATCAGTACGCCGGAGTATTCCCCGTTGGCGGTCAGCCCCCATTCGCCTTCATAGACCTCCTCCGGTGTGACGAAGTCACTTTCGTACCACCAGGTGAAGGTCGCCGCGCCCCAATAGTCCTCCTGACTGCTGTTGGCGTGCAGCTCCAAAGTGGCCAGAGCGGGCTTATCCGTATGACCCTGCCACGCCCATATCTCCTGCGTCAGCTGGGAGCCGGAGGGACACGTCCAGCCGATGTCGCTGCCGAAGCCGTCGTTCCCCTCCTGCGAGTAAAAGGTGAAGTCGTAGGCCAGTCTCCGTTCGTTCTCGGAGTCGTAGGGCAGCGCCACGATTCCGGGGATGGGATACCAGCTCAGGGTATCGGGGTGGCTGTCGGTCAAGAGCAGCTCCGTGGTATCGGTGGGGACAGTCCCCAGATCGTTGGAGACGAACAGCAGGATCGGGTCGCCGCTCTCGCTGCGGTAGAGCACCTCAAGGGTCTCGTAAGACAAGAGGGTTTGTGTTTGAAGATCGAAGTGTAGAAATTAGACGGGGCGATGATGTTATTTGGAACGGAAGTATTCAGACAATAGAAAATACCTTGTTAGAAATTTGTGCGTTTTCATTGTTTAAGGTTGAACTGCTCAAAAATGAATGGAGGATGTGAGATGGCTAACCTTCAAGAACGCCGGGACAAATCCGGCAAGCTGATCTCCTACTCCATCCGCGTCCACCGTGGCCGTGGTGCTGACGGTAAGCAGCTCAAGCCGTGGACGGCGACTTTTGAAAAAGAGTGCCGGGAGGGTGTGACCTCCGACAGCCGTCTGAGATTTGAAGAATACTGCAACTATGTGATCGGCCTAAAGGAGCAGCGGGGTATAAAGCACTCGACCATTGTCCGCTATAGAGAACTGACGGAGCGTCTATACCCGCTCCCGTTGGGGTCAGCGTTTGGGTCAGGAAAAAGCAGCGGGAGAAAACAACAACTTATGCAAACAAAAAGACCCGAAACCGTAAGGTTTCGGGTCTTTTCTGGTTGCGGAGGGAGGACTTGAACCTCCGACCTCCGGGTTATGAGCTGCAGTCAGGAATACTTTTGCGGCGATTATTCAGGGGTTTGGCACATATTGACGGCTTTTTCCAACGCTCCGAATCCACTGAAATCTGCCCAATCCACTGTGTGCTAACCCCGTATGGGTCAAAATATGGGTCAAAATGTGGTCTTAAAAATGGGTCAGCCAAGCAGGCAGCTTTCACTGCCAAATTTGGACTTACGACACATTCAAGACCACTTTGGATTCACTTTTCCGATGGTTACGCTGCCCGGGTTTTCAAGAGATTTTTCATCCCCTGTTTTCGAGCCAACCGCCAATACCGGAAGCTTTTCTTACTCTGCCAGTAATCTCCCGCCCTAGTTCCAACATGGGTCAAAAACATGGGTCGGGCGGTTTTCCTCTCCCAAGGCAGAAACCAACTCCCATCCCAAGGTGTCGTGATTGTACCATAGCTTTTAGAAATTGCAAGTCTTTTCTTCCCAAAAGAAACTGCCGCCGGATGGTATCAACCGATACCACCCGGCGGCAGCTAACAATACGAAGTAATCAAATAAGTGGAAATCTTACTCTGCTAACAAATCAATTTGCTACCAATGCAGTCAGAGCATCCGCTGTGTCCTTAGATTTCTCGTCACCAGCAGTCTGTGCGATCTCAGCAGCTATCGCCTCTTCATCCATCTTCAGCTTATCCAGCAGGAAAGCATGCCTCAAATCAAAGCTTTGGAACACATCATCCCATGTCAAAGCATAGACTTCATAGTTGTCAATTTCAGCAACCAAGCCCTTTTTGCCTTTAGACTTCTGGGAATCGTATCGTGCCTTGACATCGTCATCAACAGCGCTACATACAGCAATAAACTTCCATCTGCGGTACTGGCTATTAAACAACGGTTGTTTTCGGACGTAATCCATATAGTCTTCAATTTGACGTAAAACCGCTTTGGTGAGCACTACTTTGGGTGCTTTCAGCTCAACGACCAGATTTTCCTGAATCGCACTACCATTTGCATCCTCAGTATTTCTTGCAGCACAAGCAAAAATATCCATCCGGCGAAGCTCTTCTTCATCTGGTGTCAACACTGGATTTGGAGCCTTATCACCATAGAGCAAGTACAGATACTCTTCAAGCGCCTTTTGCATTCGCTTGTCTGCCGTTACCAGGTGATACTGTTCTCCGAACAGCCAGTAATGCTGCTCCACAATCTTTTGAACGTGGTCACGTTCATTCGCATATCCTGCATAGTCAAAGACGATTGTCTTGAGAACCTCGATGACCTTATACCGGTCTTCAATAAAACGAATGGTTGCTATAATATTCTCCAGATGTGTCCGCTTTAACACAGATGCAAATTCTTCACGCTGCTTTGGCGACAGTTGAACAATTTCATCGATAATGGAAAGAACATTTTCCCTTTCTTCGGAGCTGAGCAACAAATTCAAAAAACCCAGTAAAGATTTTTCCTGAATCGGCTTCAGGTTATGGAATATCCTAGGCTGAATTCGATAAATCTCCTTTGTGACTTGCACCAAATCCTTTTTACGTAAGGCCCCGTAAAAGTCATTCGGGAATGTAGGGAAAGAATCTCTGGCCTCCATTCGCGCAATGGCTTTATCCACTTGTGCCGCCATGTGCTTATGCAAGCTTTCTTCTATAACATCCTGAATTTCTTTGCTTAACTCTTTTAGAACCTTCTTGTCTTCATCATACTCATTCAGCGCAGTTTGCCCATCAAGTTCTACTCTTTTGCCCTTTAATGTAATTCCGTCTCTCCCCAAAAAGAACGGCGAAGTGACAAATACACTGTGGTTAAAATTCACCGTATTACGGTTAAATGTTGTCGTATCCTTCGACCTAACAACACCCTCTTCATCCAGGAAATACACAGAGAAATTCTCTATAATTTTCTCATTCCAAACAATCAACGCAATTTTGAACGGGATTCTGGATATTAGGATTTCCTTTTCAACACTTGCATCAGTATTAATGTACTTTCGATAATCCAACTCTGTACCATTGATGGTTAGTACGATTTTCTTATCCTTATTGAGGTACAGATACCATGCAAAGGCTTTGAGCATAGTATCTTCTAACTGCGCAAAGCTTACATCATCTTCACATATACCATCAATGCCACTGATGATCAGTCTCGTGCCCGTTGATCTCGTTGTTGGTGCCGGATCAGAAACATCGCATTGGTTTTTATCAGCATTCTCCAAGCTGATTGTATACGCGATATTGCCATCTGGTGTTGCCGTTACCGTCGACCATTCAGCCAAGGATGCAAAGGAAAAACACGAGAATCGTCCTTTGCCCTTGTTTGCCTTTGTTTTGATTTGCAGGGATCGGCTGTTCTTTTGAGAATCGAGGAATGCACCAAATGTGCGTTCAAGGGAATCATAGGCGATTCCATCTCCGTTGTCAGTGATAACAATCTCTGCACTTCCTGTCAGCTCATTGGGAATACAATCAATTGCAACAGCGGTTGCATTGGCCTCAAAGCTGTTCCATACATATTCGCACAGGGCATCCTTGTAGTCCTTCGTAATACCCGAACTCTCTACACTCTGATTGTTTACACTAAGCTTAAGAATCATTTGAATACCCCCAACTGTCTATATCTGTCACCGAGGTTATACTTCTGTATTTGTATTCTATCATGGAATTTGTCCAATTTATAGCATCAATTTAGGAAAACACAAAAATAGTTGTTTTGTAGACTTGCAATAATCTGCAGTTATCAGCCATCCAACAGGGAGGGCTTGTGCTATATTGCAGCCTGTGGCAAACCAAAAGAGCAACTATCACTTTGTTTCCCACAAATACGCCAGTCAGCAGGCTCGTTATTTGGCTCAACCAAAATTTATATTTTGTACAGAATATTTTTCATTCCCCTATTGACAAATCCCTTTCAGTGTTGTATATTATTTCCATCAATTTCTAAATTTTGGATGAAAGGAGTTTTATATGAATACATCCAACACTAATGACTATTCCGTTTTTAAGGATGCGCTAGGGAAGCGCATTCAGCTTTTGAGAACTGCAGCAAGCCTAACGCAGGAGGCACTAGCAGCGAATTCCGGATTGACGCGCACGACTATCGTTGATATCGAGAAAGGTGCTACAAACCCCACATTAGAGGGACTCGCTCGCATTGCATCTGCACTGGGACTCAAGGTGCCCGACCTGTTCTCTTCCGGTGTAGCGCACCAAAGTACCTACATCATGCAGCCCACCAGCGGAAACCTCTATACACCCTTGGTGGAGCAATTGACCACAGTTAAAAATGGTGAGCTGAATATCCATGTTGCCTATGCTAAAAGCAGTGGCGTCGATCTGCTGACAGCGGCACTCCAGACCTTCCGCAGCGCAGGCGGACACCTCCGTGTACTCGCTGGTATTGATCAGAAAAACACGACCGCTGAAGCCCTATACAAACTCACAAAGCTCTGCGACGAACTCTATGTAGTCCATGATAGCGCATTTGCTCAGACATACCATCCTAAGATTTTCATCGTCCGGAATGCGGATCAGGCATGGGTCGCTGTGGGTTCCAACAATCTGACTCGTGGTGGTTTGTGTACCAATTACGAAACCTGCAACACTCAGTTTCTGAATCTGAACGATACGCTGGATCACAGATCTTACGAGAATCTGACGGAAGCATTCACCCTGTATCAGGAGTCTAATCTGGTAAAAAGGATTTCTTCTGTTGAGGACATCCAAGAACTTCTGCGTAATGGTCTGATTGTTACCGAGCAGCAGAGCCGACAAAACTCTACCAAGCGCAGTAGCTTCAGTGCGAATACACACTTTGGCCACCGTGCAGTTTCCAATCTCCCCACCGCATCGGTAAAGATTCCCGTCCCCGCCAATTTGTTTGCAGGCACATCTTCCAATTCTAGGACAGGCAACAACGAAAGTGCCGCCACACAGCAACCTACCGCACCTTTGCATGATTCTGAAGTCACCGCAGCATCTTTTCTTTCTTTGGAAGCATCCAGTGATGTACAGGCAACCTACTGGTTCGAAATGCGCGCAAGCACCGGCGGCTCTAGAAACATTCTCGATCTTTCTTCTTCCGCTAAGCTTCAGAGCGGCACCCACCCCAATGTAGAAAACGGATCTATCCCCGGTAGTGTGGCCTTTTTCGGTTTGGATCCCATGGCTCGTGATGTGGAGAAGAATGTCACTATCGTCTATAACGGTATTTCCTACTATCCCAGCACCATCAAATTTGCACCCAATAATGCATCCTGGCGAATCCAGCTCAAGGGAGATGCGGAGACCGGCGACGAATCCCTTTCTCAGTATGGCAAAACAGACTTTGCCTATCACATTCTCGTTTTCCATCGTGTAACCTCTGACCACTACATTCTTGAAACCATGGCCGAAAGCGAACTGGACGCACTGAAAGCAAACAGCGAATTCTGGGCAACCAACGGCATTAATAAGTCTTCCAAGGCATTTGGTAAGATCAGAATTGGATAATCCCAATAGATAAGACGCAGGCCCGAAAGCCTGCGTCTTTTACTATGCCTTAAAGGAGTTGCGAACCATTTTCTCTTCTGCACTTGTAAGACCATACATCTGGAAAATAATCTTGTCGATTTCCTCCCGTACATCTGCAGCGGTTTTGTAGTAGTTATCCGCATTCTTTATTTCCGGAACACCATCCCACAAACCACACAAGTCCGGCTCATTCCGGTATAGTAGCCGTTCCAAGGCTCTGACCGCATCCAATGCCGTATAATCTACACCATGTAAAGTAACCATGCTGTTCCATGCCTCTCGGAAAGGAACAGGAATCTGCCGTACAACACTCTGCGTCAGATCAATACCCCCCATTTTCAACCGTACAAAAAAATCAAACACCTTGGAATTAAACAGCGCCAGTATCATCAAAAGATCCTCAACTGGTGTTGTCTGGAGCAATTGAACGGATTGGCAAGTTGGCATTGACGGTATGATCGATGCAATCATAGTCCGTTGATTGGTGGGAGAGGTAAGACTTCTCCAGCACAGAGAATACGGTTGATCATACCTATCAAGAAATGATTCCCAAAATTTCTTATCAATAAAGTATCTGCACTCCGGAGCAGGCTTTGGGGCAACAAAACTATCACCCGGTTGCCGTCTAGCAGATGCCTTTGCTTGATAACGTTCATCAGCACTCATTCCTGCAAATGTGGAAAAACGATTATCATATTGTTCGATGAATTTTCCCTCATAGATTGGGACTCGTGTTTTTTCCGACTTTGTAGAAATGTGTTCTGCATGCGCAGTAAGGTGTACCAACCTACCAAAATGACACTTTGGAAATTCTTTTGCAAACACTGACAGCGATCTGTGTGTTCGAAGTAAGAACGAGAACTCCTTCGAATCTGCCACATTCGGAAGCAGTCCTGTTTCCGGATTGATAAGTTCCAGCTCCTCGCTCGTAACATTGATTGGCACAGACGACAATATCTGTTCTTGCTTAGTCAGTCCATAATGTACCTTTATGCCACCGGCATGTTCTCCTCCGAAGAAGAGTACACAGAATTTCTCGCGGCTGTCAATTTGGAAAAGCTTCTCCCGATTATCAAAGAGAAACACCTCTGAAAGTGATCCCTGATTAACAAAATGTCGGAAGCAAGACGAATAGCAAGTTGATGTAACCAGCGCACTTTTCACTATAATCGCTGCAAAACCATCTTTTTCTGTCAATCGAGAAGCTAGCTCAGCAAACATTGCATATGTGTTCAGCTCCCCAACCAACGATACTTTCAGGAGCGGATGTTTAGGGATTTCTTTTTTCACCGAAGCATAATCATCTTGCAGAAGCTGGTAGTACTCCAACAGTTCTAGCCAATTAACCGCAAGTTTTTTAATTTCCTTTTCGCGCTTGTTTTTCTGCGAGATTGCTGAAATTGCAGGACAAACCGGTCTAAAAAATGCCTGTTCTTCAAAGCGGAGCTTTTCCCATGGCGGATTTCCTAACACGACCAGGTTTTGTTGTTCCAGTTCCAAGCAATTGATTCCTTCTGTCTCAGCATACAATCTGTTAAGCGCAAAATTATCAAACCTCACTTCTAGCGGTGCAATTTTATCGCTATGAAGCAATGGATTGCCTACAATAAAGTTCTTTGCGACCTCACGAAGCAAATTTTCATCATCTTCAGCTTCAACTGCAGAAACAATCCGCGCAATGGTGATCATCAGTGCTATTGGGTTGACATCTACACCCCTCAACTGAGTTGCCAGCTTCTTTCTGGAATAACCCAATACATAATTATCAAAATACTGGATTACCGCTAACAGAAATTCTCCGCATCCACAAGAATAGTCCAGGAAGGTTATATTCTCATACTCATTGCAGCAAGCAAAAGAGTCTGAATCTATCGCACGCCTCCGCTTTCGATCCATGTAGCTCTCTAGCGCACGATAAGTAATTTGCGCAGAAAAGTCAGAAGAAGTATAATATGCCCCCGCAATATCTCGGCTAACTTTATCGATTTTATATCCAACTCTCTCAGGCTGTACGCAAAACTCGCTTGCCAAAAGTGCATCATACAGGATTTCTGGTTTTGCTGCAAGTGCGCTTTCTTCTGGCCAATTGTTAATAATGCATTCGCGGTTATTCTCAAAGAACTCTGTCGTGCTCTGTGGGATTAACTCAATTCTTTGATAGAGCGCTAATTGATCTTTAATTGGCATATTCTCGCGCTTGAGAAGATAGCAAGTGCCATGGCAAAAGTAAATCGCCTCGAGATGCAATACCGCTTTTTTGACTTCGCATATACGCCTAAAGTCACCACGAAAAATTTCCGAGATGGTGGTCGTAATTGCATTTTGAATTATATGTATCTGGTTGCTCATGCTTCACCATCCTCAAATCTTTCTTGTGAACATTCCGCCCTCATAATGATAGTACGGACGATTACTGAAGGTCTGTGTATGAATAGAATTGAACTGCATCGCAATCCATTCTTCTACTGTATCCCATTCGTTTTTCAACCCAGGATACATCTCATAGAACTTCTGGCACAGTTGTAACATCTGCATTTCATCGCGAGTCTCCACTCTAAAACCAAGAATTGCTAGAACAATGTTGTGCAATACCAAGTTCTTGTACTTGGCCTTGCATTCTTCGAACGTCTCAGGAGAAGACGAAATCAACTCAACAATTAGTTCTGGACTAACCTGTTCCTTACGTGCGATAAACTCCAACAAGCCATCACAACCCAAGGATTGTTTATTCACTCTGGTTCGAACAATCTGACAATTCGCATCTAACGCCTGGGCCATTACTTTATCCAATTTGTTCGCGATCGACGTTCCGGTTATGTCTATAGCAGGTACTCCAACAGTTTCATTCAGTTTCGAAAGCTCTGCTTTATCAAGCGCATATGCCTCAAGAATAATGTCATCAAGTTTCTTTTCGCAGCTTAATTTCACTAACTCGTCTTGCATTTCTTTCAGGAAAAGCTGCCATACAAAAGCATCCAAAGACGCGAATTCAATAACCGGTACTTGCCATTCCAAATTATTAGGTCGCACTTTGAGCTGCTCTCTTTTTCTGTCATAACATTCTCGTCCTAAGCTATTCAGCTCAATTCGATCAAGCAAACCAGTAGGAACCGGAACTCTTGAAATGTATCCGGCTGCAACCGTAAGCTTTGGCGAAAGCGCTCTTAAATAATAGGAAAACACTCTAGAGTTCAACAGTGAAAGATGCGCGTAAGGACTTCCCTGAACATCTCTAATCCCCGGTCCAGATGCCACAAACAGCTGACCTTCTTCCAGCAGACGAGCGTTGAAGCCGGATGTACCAGTATCGCTATAGACCAGCGATGTTCTATCGAAATACTTTGTGTTGCGCAGAGCCGAACCCTTAGTCGCACGAATATATTCGCCGTCAGCGCCCCATTTTAAGACATAGCTATTAAGTCCACACCAGCGAGAATAACTGCCGCCTTTACTAACAGGAACCCACTCTGGATCATTTAAATGTTCCCAGTAATAGCCTATTAGTCTAGCTGCATCACCCGTTGAAGTGCCCTGCATCGGGATTCCGTAATCTCCGTATTTCCCTGGCATAGCATGTACAGTATTGGGGGTGGTTTGGCTTAAAGAGAAAGCCATGTGTTCACCACCAAAAAGCTGCGTCTGTTGCATAAGCAGCACCGAATCGGAGGCCTTTCCCAGTACTGCAGCTTTTTCTTTAAGCGGAATATCTCTCAATGTCAACACTTTGACACATGCATTCGCATACGGTGTTTTCGTAACCCTGACCAGCGCTACATTTGCCTTTTCTCCACTTAGATCATAGAATGCTCCAGAACCTAAGTCTGCAATTGATTCTATCGTATTATTGGTGATAAGTTCTCTTCGCAAATTCTCGAAACTGTCTAAATACATCCAGCTGCTTTGCGTAACAAGTCCAATCGTTCCACCTGTTTGAATTTTATCGATGCACTGTAAAATAAACGCATTGCACAGATCGCACTTGGCGTTAGGGAAATGCTTCTTGAGATGTTCCTTCATAGAACTAGCCATACCTTTAACGGTTTGGAATGGCGGGTTCGTATAGATCTCTGTAGCGACAGCGGTCATGCTTTCTAAATTCTCACGCTTGCCATCCGCCACTCTTCTGATTCTGTGCGTTGAAAAGTCTGCCTCCAGGAAGCCAAATCCATTTGGTTCAACGGATGTAAAAATATTGGGGCAAAATAGTCTCCAATCAACAGTAGATACCTGCTGTACTTTAGCCAACAACATCAATGCTTTAAGCTTCAGGTTCACTGATGCGACCGCTGCCAGATTGGGATCCAATTCATATCCATATAAAGCATTGAAAATATTCTCAATGCAAGCGATAGGATTATCTAATTCTCTATACCTTAAAACAAACAACTGGTTCAAGATATGGGAAAGGAAATTACCACCACCGCAAGCTGGATCTAAATATACAGAACTAGCAGTCGTTGTTCTAGGAATACCTTTTGTAAGATACTCAATCATGTATTCTTCCGTAAAGAACTGGGTACTTTCTAACCCAGAATCCAGGCTAAGTTTGTTCACATACTGATAAGCCCACGATAAAATATCATCAACATAGTCTGCATAGCGATAAATGTATTTTTCAAAATCCGAAACCAAGGACGAAAACATTTCCCAGAAGGATCTGCGGCTCGACTCCTTGAACTCAATCTCAAGCAGTTCCGAACTGATCATCAAAAACACATCATCTTTCTCATTAGATGATTCATCGTTCTGGATATCACAGAAAATAGTTGTAGCAAGTAAGCTAACAAACACCATTTTGGATGTGCTGGGGTTATTAAGCTTTCCGTTTATTTCCTGATAAGCATTTACCGTCAGCTTCTTTAGTGCTGTCCTAGCTGCTCGCGCTGTGGGCGATTCAACTGTATGGTGAGTTTGAACTCGACCGTCTGCCGGCTTCAAAGCATCCTCTGGCACCACCCACATATTTCCGATACGAGTTGCATTCTTAATTCTATTTTCAGTACAAAGCACTTGAACACGTCGTTTAGAAATGCCCCACTTTGTCGCAGCTTGCTGTGCAGAAATGTATCCCATATTCATCTCTCCTTACTCGCATATTATATTCTCTATCAAGAACAATATCAAGATAAATTTACTCATCTCATCAAGTTTTTTGACGAGACGAGTAAACTATGGATGTACTATCCTAACTCTTGTAGTAATCTAACGCCAATTTTGATTCCCTCCACAACCCCTGCCCTCTCATGATCCCGGCAGAGCTTGCAAACCGGATAGACGATTCTGTCCATCTCCCGGAGGGGCATCCCGTTCATCTGCCGGTACAGTTCTTCGAAATCCGCCTTTATCTGCTCACTGTCATAGGGGTTGTTTTCGTTGAAGCATTCATACAGTAATCCCAGGACAGAATCCGCATCCCCATAATTGGGAGGATTTTCAGCTACCTGTTGTCTTAATTTCTCAAGGAATTCTTTCATCGGTCAGACTCCTTTCCCAGTTCCAGCATCAGTTCAGCGCCGTATTGCAGGCCGTCCAGAAAGGCCTTGCGTTCATATGCACTGCACAGGCGACAACACAGATTGAAAACTGCGTTGTTATTATCCAATGGCAGTACACACAGATACTCCTCCAACTCCTTGAATCCATCACCAATCTCTTGGGGATCGTGCTCATGGGATTCTGCATAGGCATGGTAGAGCTGATCCAGTACCGTCTGACAATCCGAATTGCCAGAGTCAAAGGGATGAGTTAGCATATAGGCTTTCATTGCTTCAGAAATGGACTTCAAATGTAACACCTCCAAAAATGTTTTGGTGATGTTACCTTGACTTCCTCAAAATTGCAACTGTCATTAGTGCCAAATTATTGCTTGGCGGCCGTCGGTTGCACCGTCAAGTGGTCGCTAACAAAACACAATAAACAAATAGAATCCCTTGTATTTCAAACCGTTCGACATAATTCGCACAAATGTTCCCGATTATTCTCTTGCCGCCTGATATAATAAATCCATCGTCAGGCACCCAACTTATGAACTAAACTATTGAAAAGTACCGATGAGGTCGGCAGATGTTCGACCTCATCCCAACCATTCCGCTCCAGGGTGGAAGGGATGCAGCGTGATGGCTGTGTCGGTCAACATCTGCCGACCTTTCGTACTGGACAGGCGGTAAAGATGAAAAACATCAACTACTACGGTCAAAAGATTACTGTATCCGATGAAGTCGCGGAGTTTTTGGAGCAGGATCGTTTACGGGAAAGTGCTCAACGAAGAAGTGACCAGCGTCACCTGGATTTCGTTGGGAATGAAATTTACACAATGCCCGGTCTGTTCACAGACGAGCCAACCGATCCAACCTTTGAGCAAGCATTCCTTCTTTTGCGGAAGCACAAACTCCGGAAGATCTTTCCAACTCTGCCTGATGATGACCAGAAACTGCTTCGGTTTTACTACTTTCGGTTCTATACATTGGAACAGATCGGCAAGGAATTTGGTATAAGCAAAATGGCGATTTCAAAACGGCTGCGGAAAATACTTGACCTCCTGCGGAGTCTCATGGAAGATGAGGCTCCGTATTTTTCGCAAATTTTTCTCGAAACCCGGTTTACAAATCTTCTGTGCGTGTCCTATAAAGTGAACCACAAACATAAGAAAGCGCTCCGTTCACATTCCGTTCACGCCCTGCACTTGAAAAATTTGGATTATTCTGTTATAATTCTACTACATACATAGTGCCGCCGGCACAACATATCAAAATATCGCGCATACATAACTGACACCGCAGGGGAATCAAAACCGATTCCTGTTCGGTGTTCGTTGGTATGCGTTTTTTGTTTGCCCGGCCATCGGAAGGAGTGAGAAATCTGTGATTGCGAGAGCAGACTGCGCGAAAACAATACAGGAGGAAATGAAAATGAGAGAAAGCAAATTCAAAAACTATGATGCCCTGCCGCTGACGCTGACCGCGCCGGAGGTAGGAGAAGTGCTGGGAATCTCCAGAGCGGCGGCCTACGAGTTGGTTCGTTCGAAAGGATTCCCTCACATCAGAATCGGCACACGGATTCTTGTTCCAAAAGACAAGTTTATCCAGTGGATTGACCAGCAAACGGAGGTGGATGGATGAGATTGTATGAACCGCCCGCAAAAGAATTCTTTCGTCTGCCCAACAGCATCTTCCATGTGCCGCTGGATGCCACCCAGTTCAAACTGTATGCGTATCTGGTCTGCTGCTCCGGCAGTAAGGAATACTGCTGGCCCACGCACAAGAAAATCATTCAGGATACCGGCATCAAAAAGTCTTCTCTCCAGAAAGCCATCAAGGTTCTGGTCAAGCGGAAGCTGATTGCCATGTACAAGCACCGCAATCCCTACGGCTACTCCAACAACGAGTATCATCTGCTGAGCCTGGACAACCCGGAGATTTACCGTGACCTGGATACAGAAGCAGACGAGCTTCCGCTGTTCATTGGCGAGGAGCTTCCCGCATAAGCTGGAGTTGCTTTCCATACTGATTTCGGAGATTTCGGATGAAAGGATTGGAAAGCAGGAGAAAGGCATTGGCGCTTTTCGCGCCAATGCCTATTCACAGCAGCCCGCAGTGCGAGCTGCCGCAAGGGTTTGCGGGTTTTGGAAATTGACGCTTTTTTCGAGGTTCCCAGAACGGTTTGACGCTAAATTTGGGAAAAGTCGCCGCAAAGCCCCGTGTCACAACGGTTTGCGGCGGCGCTTTGATAGAAAATCGGTACGCTTTATACCGTTGTAGTCGGCGGAAGTCTCCGTAGCAGCTCAAATCTTGCTACGCCATAAACAAAGATAAGCGGCGGTTGAGAATTGATAACTTTCTGATAATAGTGTGGCTTCCCCATAGCTTTTCTCTGCCTTTTACGGTATTGTGTGCCGTTACAAAGGAGGCTGATTTTATGCCGAAAAGACGAGCAAACGGGGAGGGAAACATCCGCAAACGAAAGGACGGTCGATGGGAAGGCCGGTACACTGTCGGTCACGATCCAGAAACAGGAAAGGCCATCATTAAAAACGTCCTTGGAAAGACGCAAGCGGAAGTCAAGGAGAAGTTGAAGAAAGCCATCGAGGAAAATGTGGGAATCGACTACGGGCGGGCCAAGAACTACACCGTGGGTAACTGGTTAGAAGTGTGGTACGAGAACTATGCCAAAATCAAAATGCGCCCATCCACCTACCTGACCTATCATGGCTACATCGAAAACCACATCAAGCCGCAGCTCGGAAAGATCCCGTTGAATGATCTGACGACGCTGCATCTGCAACAGTTCTACAAGAAATTGTTGGCGGAAGGGCGGGTAGAGCGAATCGAAGCACAGAAGCAGCCCAAGGGACTGAGCGCCAAAACAGTGCGCAACATCCATCAAATCATTTCCTCTGCCCTGAAACTGGCAGTCGAGCAGCGGCTGATCGCCCGCAATCCGGCAGACGGCTGCGCGTTGCCGAAGGCGGAGCGCAAGGAAATGCAGACGCTTCCCGTTGAGCAGCTGACATCCTTCCTCCGCGAGGCAAAAGATAGCGGCGTGTTCGCCCTGTACTACATCGACCTGACCACCGGCCTGCGGCGGGGCGAGTTGCTCGGATTAAAATGGTCGGACATTGATTTGGAAAAAGGAGACCTTCGGGTTCAACGGCAGATCGGGCGCATCGACGGCAAGATCATTGAGATGCCGCTGAAAACGAAAAACGCCTACCGCACACTGCCGCTGTCGGCAGACGCGATAGACGTTCTAAAGGCACAGAAAAACAAGGTGGGAAGCAGCGAATGGGTATTTCCATCGCCCACCGGAGGCCCCATGTCGCCGGACAGCGTGTTGCACATGCTGCATCGCGTTCTAAAGCGGGCAGGGCTGCCAAAGGTGCGTTTTCATGACCTGCGCCACACCTTCGCAACGCTGGCTCTGCAAAACGGCGTGGACATCAAAACCGTATCTGGCATGCTGGGGCATTTTTCGGCAGGGTTTACGTTGGACACCTACGCTCATGTAACGACCTCCGCCAAGCGTGAAGCGGCAAAAACAATGGGTAACATCCTCTCTGGTGCGGTATAGTGCTTTCCGCTATCCGCTCCCGTTGGGGTCAGCGTTTGGGTCAGAAAAAACGGCAAGGAAGATATTGGACACAAAAGTGCGGAAAAAGTCCCGAAATCTTACGATTTCGGGACTTTTCTGGTTGCGGAGAGAGGACTTGAACCTCCGACCTCCGGGTTATGAGCCCGACGAGCTACCAACTGCTCTACTCCGCGATATTGTACTGTACCGGGTGGTGCCGGTGACCGGACTCGAACCGGTACGGCATTGCTGCCGGGAGATTTTAAGTCTCCTGTGTCTACCATTCCACCACACCGGCGGATCAGGCACTTGTTAGAATACCACACCGCCCGGCCTGTGTCAACACCTTTTGGAAAAAACATTTCGACAAAGTTATAAAACCCCGTTGCGCGCCGCGCTTTTCTGCGCTATAATGTGTCCACGGAACAAACTGGAACAGGAGGAACATCCTATGAATATTTGGCATGATATTGCCCCCGCGCGGGTAAAGCCCGAGGATTTCTGGGCGGTCATCGAGATCGAAAAGGGCTCCAAGAACAAATACGAGATGGACAAGGATACCGGTATGCTGCGGCTGGACCGTATCCTCTACACCTCTACCCACTATCCCGCCAACTACGGCTTCATTCCCCGCACCTGGGCCGACGACGGCGACCCCCTGGACGTGCTGGTGCTGTGCAGCGAGTCCATCCGCCCCATGAGTTTGGTGCGCTGCTTCCCCATCGGCGTCATCACCATGGAGGACGGCGGCGACCTGGATGAGAAGATCATCGCCATCCCCTTCGAGGACCCCACCTATCATCTGTACACGGATATTTCCGAGCTGCCTGCCCACGTGGCCAGCGAGATCAAGCACTTCTTCCGGGTCTATAAGAGCCTGGAGGGCAAGGAGACCGTGGTCAGCGACGTGCTGGGCCGTCAGGCGGCGGTGGATATCATCATCAAGTGCCAGGATGCCTACATCGAGAAATACTGCAAGTGACATACCGCGCCGCCATCCCCGCCGATGGCGGCGCTTTTTCTGCGGGCGGGAAACCTTTTCCGAAGGAATTGCGTCTATATAGCAGATGAGCCTTTTGAAAGGAGGCGGATCCTATGAAAAAACGTGCGGCGGCGCTGGTGCTGGCGCTGCTGATGCTGCTGGCCCTGCCCGGCTGCGGCATCAAGGCGCAGGCACTGACCAAGGATATCGTGCCCCAGGCACTGGACACGACTACCGACCTGACTGCCGGAGGCGAGGCGGTGTCGGCCTTTGCCCTGTCACTGCTTCGCAGTGAACGGGCGGGAGAGACGGGTGTGCTGCTGTCACCGGTGTCCATCCTGAACGCACTGGGCATGACGGCCAACGGCGCCGGTGGAACTACCCTGAAGCAGATGGAAACGGCGGCGGGCATGAGTCTGAACCAGCTGAATGAATTTCTGTACACCTACCGCATGAGCCTGCCTGCTGCGTACAAGAGCTGCGCCGTTTCGCTGGCCAACTCCGCGTGGGTGCGGGATACCTTCCGGGTGGAGGACAGCTTCCTGCGCGCCTGCGTCAACTACTACAATGCGGAGGTCTATCGTTCTGCGTTCGACGGCAGTCTGGTCACCGACCTGAACCGCTGGGTCGGTAAGGAGACAAACGGCCTGATCGACAGTCTGCTGGAGCAGGCACCCGGCGAGGCCACCATGCTGTATCTGGTCAACGCCGCCTGCTTTGACGCCCGGTGGGAGACGCCCTACGAAGCGTCGGATATCCGCGAGGGCGGGACCTTCACCGCCGCTTCCGGTGCGCGCCAGACGGCGGATTACCTGACCAGCAGCGAGAGCATCTATCTGTCCGGCAACAACGTTACCGGCTTCCTGAAGCCCTATGACGGCGGGAAATATGCGTTCGTAGCGCTGCTGCCCGACGAGGGCGTGACGCTGGAGGACTACCTGAAGAACCTCACCGGTGAGCATCTGTATCAGCTGATCACCAATCACCAATACGCCGATGTGCAGGCGTCCATCCCCCGGTTTACCGCCCAAACGGAGTTGGAGCTGGAGAAGGCGCTGACGGCTATGGGTATCACGGACCTGTTTGACGTGTCCAGAGCTGACCTGCGGGCTATGGGCAGTGCGCCCAGCGGCAATAATCTGTACGTCTCCTCTGTGCTGCACAAGACGTATCTGTCGCTGGACGAAAACGGCACCAGGGCCGCCGCGGCCACGTCAGTGCAGGTGAACAGCGGCAGCGCGCAGCCCACCGACGTCAAGACCGTCACGCTGGATCGCCCCTTCCTCTACATGGTCGTGGACACCCACGCCTGCGTGCCCCTGTTCATGGGCACCGTCACCTCTATGAAATAAGCGAAAAGAACGCCCGACAGGGCGTTCTTTTCGCTTATTCGCCGCCGTTCACATAGTCGTGGGGATCGATGACCGCCCCGTCCCGGCTGACGGAGAAGTGGAGATGGGGCCCCATGCGGCTCTCGGCGGCGGAGGTGCTGCCCACATAGCCGATGACCTCCCCGGCGGCCACGGTCTGGCCCTGCGCCACAGGCGTATTTTCCTGTAAGCTGCTGTACTGGGTGGCGTACCCGCCGTCGTGCTGAATGACCACCGTGGTGCCCATCAGCTCGTCGTCGGTAACGGACTGCACGGTCCCTGCGGCGGCGGTCTTCACCGCCGCGCCCTCGTCAGCCTGCACGTCGATGCCGTCGTGGGTGCGCCAGTCGGCCATAGTGGGGTCATATAACAGCTCCGTCATGCTGAACACCGTCACTGTGGTGCCGTCCAGAGGGGATACCACCTGGGGCAGCAGCTCTGCCGGCTCGGTGATCTCCGCCTCCTCCACCGGGTCGGGGATGACCACCGGCGCGGGCTTTACCACCGGCTGGGTGGGGGTGACGGGCTGAATATCCAGCACCGGCGGCGTGTCCGTCTGCTCCACGGTCACCGGGCGCTCTCTCAGGGCGAAATAGCCGATCGTTCCTGCGGCCACAAGGCACAGGGCGATGGCTATGTAATAGCCCCGCCCGGCGAACATGGCCCGCAGCCGTTCGTTTCGGGAGTCCTTCATATGCGTGTCCCTTTCCTGGCGGGAAGTCCCGCCGCCGCCCCTTCCGGCGGGCGGCACGCCGAAATAAAACATCCTCTGCCCGTATTGTCGCCGGACAGAGGATGTTTTATTCATATTCAGTCGTCGAATTCCGCCCGCAGGCCCCGCCGCAGCAGGGCACTCAGCTCTGCCCGGGGATCGGCGCTTTCGTACAGGATGTTGTGTACCGCCATGCATATCGGCAGCTCCACGCCGTGCTTTTCGCGGAGCACCATCAGTGCCTCCACTGTGTAATAGCCCTCCGCCAGCCTGTGATAGTCCTGATGGCGGATGAAGGACTCGCCGAACTGTCGGTTATGGCTGTAGGGCGAGAACACCGTGGCCTCGTAGTCCCCCAGATGGCACAGCCCGTAGGCTGATAGCTCATTGCCGCCCATAGCCTTGATCAGCCGCGCCACCTCCCGGGTACCCCGGCTCATCAGCGCGCCCTTCAGGCTGGACATCTCCACGCCGTCCAGAAAGCCCGCCGCAATGCCTACCACGTTCTTGGCCGCGGCGCCTACCTCGTTGCCGATCATGTCGCCGCCATAGTAGAAACGGATCAGGTCGCTGGAGAATTCCTGCACCAGTCGGCGCTTTACAGCGTCGTTCCCACTGTCGATGACCATGCAATTGGGGATGCCCCGGTAGAACTCCTGCACATGGCCCGGCCCCAGCCAGACCGCCACGGTGTTGCTCTCATGCAGCAGCGATCCGGCGATAACGCTGAGCCGTTCGCCGGTGCCCATCTCCAGGCCCTTCATGCACAGCACCACCGTCTTGCCCCGCAGGGCCTGCATAGGCGCCTCTGCCAGCAGAGAACGCAGGCTCTGGGAGCCGATGGAGATGATGACCGTCTCCGCCTGCTCCACGTCCCGCAGGTCGGTGGTCAGCCCCACGGAGTCTGGCAGCGTCAGCAGATCGTTCTGCCGGGTGGCCAGAAAGGACTGCATACGGGGCGAGCTCTGCCGCCCGTACAGCGTCACATGATGGCCGATGTGATCCAGATACCAGGTGATGAGGGAACCCCACCGCCCGCAGCCGATGACAAATATGTTCATGGGTTTGTCTCCTTATAAGGAAGTCCCGAAGCCGCGCTTCGGGACTTCGCGTAAAAGCGGATCGTTCGTTTTACTTCACGATCAGCGTCTTGCCGTCCATCTCCTCCGGGCAGGCCAGACCCATCACGTCCAGGATGGTGGGCGCGATATCCGCCAGCCGTCCGGGCCGCAGCTCTGTGCCGGCGCCGCACAGGATGAAGGGTACCAGATTGGTGGTGTGGGCGGTCATGGGGCTGCCATCGGGCTGCTTCATATCCTCGGCGTTGCCGTGGTCGGCGGTCACCATGGCGATGCCGCCCATCTTCAGCGTGGCGTCCACCACCTTGCCCACGCAGATATCCACCGTCTCCACGGCCTTGATGGCGGCCTCCAGCACGCCGGTGTGCCCCACCATGTCGCAGTTGGCGAAGTTCAGGATGATGACGTCATAGGCGCCTGACTCGATGCGCTCCACACACTTGTCGCACACCTCGAAGGCGCTCATCTCCGGCTGGAGATCATAGGTGGCCACCTTGGGAGAGGGCACCAGCACCCGGTCCTCGCCGGGGTACTGCGTCTCCACGCCGCCGTTGAAGAAGAACGTCACATGGGCATACTTCTCCGTCTCGGCGATCCGCAGCTGGGTCATGCCCATGCGGCTGAGGTACTCACCCAGCCCGTTCTTCACGGCGATGCGGGGCCACGCCACCAGCACGTTGGGCATGGAGGCGTCGTACTCCGTGTTGCACACATAGGTGGTGGGGAAGAACTCCCGGGCAAAGCCGTCAAAGTCCGGGTCCACGATGGCCCGGGTGATCTCCCGGGCCCGGTCGGGCCGGTAGTTGAAGAAGATGATGCTGTCATTGTCGCTGATGGTGCCGTCGCCGTCCACCACCACCGGCTCCATGAACTCGTCGGTGATGTTGTTGGCATAGCTCTCCGCCACGGCGGCCACCGGGTCATCACTGCGGCGGCCCTCGCCGTACACCATAGCGTCATAGGCCATCTGTACGCGCTCCCACCGCTTGTCGCGGTCCATGGCGTAGTAGCGGCCCATCACCGTGGCGATCTTGCCGACGCCCAGCTGGGCGCACTTGTCGGCGAGTGCCTGCACGAAGCCCTTGCCGCTGGTGGGGGACACGTCCCGGCCATCCAGGAAGCAATGGACGTACACCTTGGTCAGCCCCTTGTCCTTAGCCATTTGCAGCAGGGCGAACAGGTGCTCGATGTGGGAGTGTACGCCGCCGTCCGACAGCAGACCGCACAGGTGCAGACTGGTGCCCTTCTCCAGGCAGTTGTCCATCGCCTGGTTATAGGCCTCGTTCTTAAAGAAGCTGCCGTCCTCGATAGCGCGGCTGATGCGGGGCAGGTCCTGAAACACCACGCGGCCGCCGCCGATGTTGGTGTGGCCTACCTCGCTGTTGCCCATCTGCCCGGCGGGCAGACCCACGTCCAGTCCGCTGGCGGACAGCGTGGTGTGGGCGTATTCCTGAAACAGCTTATCCAGCACCGGCGTCTTGGCCAGAGTGACGGCATTGTCGTCCGCGGGGGGCGCAATGCCGAAGCCGTCCATGATGATGAGGGTGGTAGGGGTCTTATTCATGCCGTTCCTCCTTGGAAATGCTCAGCCTTGGTTGGCAGCATTGATGATGGCGATAAAGTCCTCAGGGTTCAGAGAGGCGCCGCCGATAAGGCCGCCGTCGATGTCCGGCTGGGCCAGCAGCTCCGCCGCGTTGGCGGGCTTCATGGAGCCGCCGTACTGGATGGTGATGCTGCGGGCGATACGGGCGCCGTACAGGTGACGCACGGTGGTGCGGATGAAGGTGCAGACCTCAGCGGCCTGCTCGGCGGTAGCGGTCTTGCCGGTGCCGATGGCCCACACAGGCTCATAGGCGATCACGCACTTCCGCAGCTTCTCCGCGGGCACGCCGGCCAGGGCGGACTTGACCTGCAGCGCGATCAGCTCCATGGTGATGCCCAGCTCCCGCTGCTCCAGCGTCTCACCCACGCAGATGATGGGGTGCAGACCCGCCTCCAGCGCGGAGAGCACCTTGCGGTTGACGGTGAGATCCGTCTCGCCGAAATACTGGCGGCGCTCAGAGTGACCGATGATGACGTACTTTACGCCCAGGTCCTTCAGCATATCGGCGGAGACTTCGCCGGTGTACGCGCCGTTCTTCTCATAAAACACATTCTGTGCGCCCACGGACACGCGGGCATCCTTGAAGCCCTTGATGGCGGCGGCGATATCTACGGAGGGCACGCACACCACAATGTCGCACCATTTGGCCTTGGGCAGCAGGGCCTTCAGTTCCTCGGCAAACTTCTTCGTCTCGCTGGCGGTCTTGTTCATCTTCCAGTTGCCGGCGATAATGGTCTTGCGATATCTGCGATTCATAACAAACTAACTCCTCGTCTTTTACTCTTATATAGAAATGGGGATATGCACACAAAATAAAACGGTTTTCGCCAAAGCCTGCGCGGCCGATCCGCTCCGCTGGCCGCGGCAAAGATGCCGGACCTTACTTGTCCAGCAGGCAGGCCACGCCGGGCAGCTCCTTACCCTCCAGGAACTCCAGCGACGCGCCGCCGCCGGTGCTGATGTGGGTGATCTTGTCGGCAAAGCCCAGCTGCTCCACCGCCGCCGCGCTGTCGCCGCCGCCCACGATGGTCACGGCGCCGCTGTCAGCCAGCGCCTGGGCCATGGCCCGGGTGCCGGCGGCGAAGTTGTCAAACTCAAACACGCCCATGGGGCCGTTCCACACCACGGTGCCCGCGCCCTTCACGGCGCCGCAGAAGGTCTTGATGGTGTCGGGACCGATATCCATGCCCTCCCAGCTCTCGGGAATGGCCATGGTGCTGACCACCTGGCGCTTGGCGTCATTGGAGAAGTCATCCGCCGCCACGGTGTCCGTGGGCAGCAGAAGCTTCACGCCGTTCTTTTTGGCCTTTTCGATCATTTCCAGGGCGTAATCCAGCTTATCCGGCTCGCACAGGCTCTTGCCGATGCTGCCGCCCTGGGCCTTGGCAAAGGTATACGCCATGCCGCCGCCGATGATGATGGTGTCCGCCTTGTCCAGCAGGTTGTTGATGACCGCGATCTTGTCGCTGACCTTGGCACCGCCCAGCACCGCCACAAAGGGCCGCTTGGGGTCGTCCAGGGCCTTGCCCATGACGGACAGCTCTCTGGCCACCAGGAAGCCGGACACCGCCGGCAGGTATGCCGCCACACCGACGGTGGAGGCGTGGGCACGGTGCACGGTGCCGAAGGCGTCGGACACATACAGCTCCGCCATGTCCGCCAGCTCCTTGGCGAAGCCGGGGTCGTTCTTCTCCTCGCGGATATCGAACCGCAGGTTCTCCAGCAGCATGATCTGGCCGGGCTGCAGGGCAGCGGCCTTGGCTTTGGCATCTTCACCCACGATATCCTTGGCGAAGATGACCTCCCGTCCCAGCAGCTGGCTCAAACGCTCCGCCACGGGCGCCAGCGTCAGCTTCATCTTCCACTCGCCCTTGGGCTTGCCCAGGTGGGAGCAGGCGATGACCGCCGCGCCGTTGTCCAGCAGATACTTGATGGTGGGCAGTGCCGCCACGATGCGCTTGTCGCTGGTGATCGCGCCCGTTTCCTTGTCCTGGGGCACGTTGAAGTCACAGCGCAGCAGGACCTTCTTGCCCTTGACGTCTACATCCTGTACTGTTTTTTTATTGTAATTCATGGAATACGCTCCTCTCACGTGAAATTCATATATTTGCCATCTCGCCGGTTCCGGCGAGACCGGGAAAGCCATTCTGCCGCAGCGCCTCATAGGTGAGGATCGCCACGGAGTTGCTCAGGTTCAGGCTCCGCGCCTCCGGGCGCATGGGCAGCCGTATGCACCGGTCATAGTGGGTCCTGCGAAAGTCCTCCGGCAGCCCGGCTGTCTCCTTGCCGAAGAACAGCCAGCAATCCGGCGAGAACCGTGCCCGGGTGTAGTCCTGCGGCGCCTTGGTGGTGGCCAGCCACAGATCGGCGGCCGCCTCCGGGTGCCGCGCAAACAGCGCCTCCAACCCGTCGTAGTCCTGTACGTTCACCAGGTGCCAGTAATCCAGTCCGGCGCGCTTCACCGCCCGGTCGGAAATATCAAAGCCCAGGGGCCGCACCAGGTGCAGCTGACTGCCGGTGGCGGCGCAGGTGCGGGCGATATTACCGCAATTCTGGGGTATTTCCGGTTCGACCAGTACGATGTGCAGCATGACCGTATCACACTCCTGTTACATAAGCGACAACTATTGTAAAACAATGTAATGGGAAATGCAACTATAAAATACCAAAAGCAGGCGATATTTCTCCGAAACATTCAAAATACTTTCTGTTTGACCTACCAAAAGACAGACGAACGCCCACGGACCGCTGCCGAAAAAATTATTGCCGAAAAAAACGGGAAAAATACTGGATTTTCCCGTAGGACCTGTTATAATAGGGGCAGAGAACAATGCAGAAAGAGGTGAGTGCCCATGGGCCGCATTCGCGCCGACAAGTGCAATACTGTCCATGACCGCACCCGCCTTTCGGGTGCCGTGCCGTCCACGCTGTACGCCGCGCTGTAGAGCGCACTGTCAGTGGGCGGCATTTTTGTTTTCTTTTTAACAAGTGCGGAACAGCGCAGCTGTTTGCAATATATCTGTACCTATAAAAATTCGGATAGAAAGCGAGAGTACGCACCATGATTTCTCACGGCAAGGATATGAAGATCTTTACAGGCAACGCCAATCCCGCGCTGGCACAGGAGATCTGCAAGCTCATCGGCATCAAGCTGGGCGAGGCAGAGGTTAAAAGCTTCGCTGACGGTGAGGCGTCCGTTTCCCTGTACGAGACCGTCCGCGGCAGCGATGTGTTCCTCATCAACTCCACCTGCAAACCCGTCAACGACAGCCTGATGGAGCTGCTCATCATGATCGACGCCTGCAAGCGCGCCAGCGCCGGCCGTGTCACCGCCGTGATCCCCTATTTCGGCTATGCCCGTCAGGACCGTAAGGCCAAGTCCCGCGATCCTATCTCCGCCAAGCTGGTGGCCAATATGCTCACCGCCTCCGGCGCCGACCGCGTGCTGACCATGGACCTGCACGCCAGCCAGATCCAGGGTTTCTTCGATATCCCCGTGGATAACCTGCTGGGCAACCCCGTGTTCGTGGACTATTACGCCAAGAAGTTCGGCGAAAAGTGCGAGGACATGGTGGTCGTCTCTCCCGATGTGGGCTCTGTGGCCCGCGCCCGCACCTTCGCCCAGAAGCTGCACATGGGCCTGGCCATCGTGGACAAGCGCCGCCAGAAGGCCAACCAGTGCGAGGTCATGAACGTCATCGGCGACGTGGAGGGCAAGGACTGCATCCTCTTCGACGATATGATCGACACCGCTGGTTCCATCTGCAACGCCGCCAAGGCTATTGTGGAGGTGGGCGGCGCCAACAGCGTATATGCCTGCGCCAGCCACGGCGTGCTGTCCGGCCCCGCGCTGGAGCGCCTGAACAACAGCGTCATCAAGGAGGTCGCTCTGCTGAACACCATTCCCGAGTCCATGGGCGAGGGCTGCGACAAGATCAAGTATATCTCCGTGGCCCCCATGTTTGCCGAGGCCATCGAGCGCATCTATCAGGAGATCTCCATCGCCAAGCTGTTCAACTAAAATACTTTCCAAACCCGAAAAACGGTGCTATAATAAGAGGACTGCGTCTGCAGTCCTCTTATTTTGTGTATGCAAGGAGGCGACAGCCTTGTTTTTTAATCGGAACGGCAGCGGCGGTGTGGAGTGGCTGCTGGTGGGCCTGGGTAATCCCGGCAGCAAGTATGAGTCCACCCGCCACAATATGGGCTGGCTGGCCCTGGACAGCCTGATGGAAAAGGAGAAATTCGCCCTGAATAAGCTCCGCTTCAAGGCATGGACCGGTATGCTGGACTACAAGGGACATAAAATACTGGTGATGAAGCCCCAGACCTATATGAACCTTTCCGGTGAGTCCGTGGGCGAGGCGGCGCGGTTCTACAAGGTGCCCGCCGACCATGTGCTGGTCATCTCCGACGACGTGTCCCTGCCGGTGGGCAAGCTGCGTATCCGCAAAAGCGGCTCTGCCGGCGGTCACAATGGGCTGAAGAACATCATTCAGCACCTGGGCACCGATGTCTTTCCCCGCATCAAGGTGGGTGTGGGGATGCCCGATCACCCGGATCATGAGATGATCGACTGGGTCATCAGCAAGCCCCAGGGCGAGGAGGCCAAGACCCTCCGCGCTGCCCTGGACCGTGCAGCCGATGCCGCCTTGTCCGTCATTGATGAAGGCCCGGACCGGGCTATGAACAGATTTAACTGATCGGCCGAAGTCCCTCTCCGTGCGGAGAGGGACCGGCACGAAGTGCCGCCGGAGGGGAAAGGAGGGATGCCCCGTGACCGGATTGTTAGACAAGTTATCTGCTCTGCCGCAGCTTCAGGAGCTGCTGACGGCGCTGCACAGCAGCGCCGTTACCTGCTGCGCTGCCGTGACGGGGCTTGCCCCCGTCCACCGGGCCATGTTCTCCGCCGCGCTGGCGGCAGAGACGAAGCGTCCGCTGCTGCTCCTGTGTGCCGATGAGAAGGACGTTCAGCGTCAGGCGGCGGATATCCGCGTTCTGCTGGGCGTGGAGCCGGTGTGCTTGCCGGAGCGCGAATTGCAGCTGCGCCCCGCCGCTTACAGCCGCCAGTGGGAGAATGCCCGGCTGTCCGCCCTGTACCGCATGGCCCGGGGCGACGCCCCCGTGGTGGTGACCACCGCCGCCGCCCTGGTGCAGCGCTGTCTGTCCCGGGAGGTGCTGCTCGCCGCCGCTTTTTCTCTGGAGGTGGGCGCGCGATACGACGTGCAGGACCTCTGCCGCCGCCTGACCGCCGCCGGATACACCCGCACCGATCAGGTGGAGGGGGCCGGCCAGTTTGCCCTGCGGGGCGGTATTCTGGACGTGTTCTCCCCTGGGGAGGAGCGCCCGCTGCGCTGTGAGTTTTTCGACGACGAGCTGGATAGCCTGGGCGAATTCGAGACAGCCACACAGCGCCGCGTGCTGAACCGCCGCCAGGTGTGTATTCTGCCGGCATCTGAGCTGCTGCCCTTTGCCGAAGAGACCGCCGCCGCCGACGCCGCCGGGCGCATGGAGGATGCCGCCCGCCGCCTGAAGAAGGAGCACGCCGCCATTCGTCAGCGCCTGCTGGACGATGCCGAACTGCTGCGCCAGGGGATCGCGCCACCCGGCGCGGACCGCTATATGGCCGCCGTCTGCCCGGACAAGACCACCGCGTTTGACTATCTGGCCCAGGACACCATCCTCTGTGCCGGCGAGGCCGGCCGGGTGCAGGAGACGCTCCGGGCCTTTCTGTTCCAGACCCGTCAGGATGTTACCGCCGCCGTGGAGGCCGGTCTCATGGCCGGCGCCTTCGGCGACCTGACCCTTACGGAGCCGGAGCTGGAGACGGTGCTCTCCCGCTTTGCCCTCTGCCAGCTGGAGAGCCTGCCCACCAGCCGCTATCTGCTGCCGCCCCGCCTGCTGCTGGACGTCAGCGCCAAGCAGCTCTCCGGCTACGGCGGCAGCCTGGATGCCGCCGCCACCGACATCACCCACTATCTGACCGCCGGCTTCGGCGTGCTGGTGCTCTGCGGCGGCGCGGTCCGCTGCCGTAATATGCAGGAGTTCCTCCAGCGGCGCCATATCCCTGCCGCCCTGGCGCTGGAGGGCGATGCCGTCCCCGCCCCGGGCCAGACGCTCGTCTCCGTGGGGGCGCTGTCCGCCGGCAGTGAGTGGCCTGCCCTGAAGCTGGCCGTCCTGACGGAGGGGCAGCTGACCCGTGCCCTGTCCGGCAAGGCCAAAAGGCCCCGCCAACCCAAGTCCGACAGCCGCCAGCGGCTGCTGAGCTACGCCGACCTGGAGGTGGGCGACCTGGTGGTCCATATCCACCACGGAATCGGCCGCTTTGCCGGGATGATCCGCCTGCCGGTGGACGGCGTGGAGAAGGACTACATCAAGATACAGTACGCCGGGAGTGACTGCCTGTACGTCCCCGCTACCTCACTGGACCTGGTCAGCAAGTATATCGGCGGCGGGGATGACACCGAAAAGGTGAAGCTCAACAAGCTCTCCGGCGACCAGTGGACCAAGACCACCCGCCGTGCCAAGGCCGCGGCCAAGGACCTGGCCGACGGGCTCATCAAGCTGTACGCCCAGCGCCAACGCTTGGGCGGCCACGCCTTTTCACCGGATACCCCCTGGCAGCAGGAGTTTGAGGAGGCCTTCGACTATACGGAGACCGACGATCAGCTGACCGCCATCCGGGAGATCAAGGCCGATATGGAGAAACCCGTGCCCATGGATCGGCTGCTCTGCGGCGACGTTGGCTACGGCAAGACGGAGGTGGCCCTCCGCGCCGCCATGAAGTGTATCCTGGACGGCAAGCAGGTGGCGCTGCTGGTGCCCACCACCGTGCTGGCGCAGCAGCATTATGCCACCGCCGCCGCCCGGTTCCGGGCCTTCCCGGTCACGGTGGAGGTCCTGTCCCGCTTCCGCACCCCCAAGCAGGTCAAGGATGTGCTGGAACGGGTGAAGGACGGCCGTGTGGACCTGCTTATCGGAACCCATAAGCTGCTGGGCAAGGGCGTGCAGTTCAAAGACCTGGGTCTGCTCATCATCGACGAGGAGCAGCGCTTCGGCGTCACCCACAAGGAACGTCTGCGTCAGGTGGCCCGGCAGGTGGACACCCTGACCCTCTCTGCCACGCCGATTCCCCGGACGCTGAACATGGCCATGTCCGGCATCCGCGACATGAGCACCATCGAGCAGCCGCCCCAGGACCGCCAGAGCGTCCAGACCTACGTGCTGGAGCATGACTGGGGCCTTCTGGCGGATGCCATCCGCCGGGAGTTGGGCCGGGGCGGACAGGTGTATTACCTGCACAATCGGGTGGACAGCATCGATGCCACTGCCGCCCATCTCCGTGACCTGCTGGGCGAGGACGTTGCCATTGAGACAGCCCATGGCAAGATGGCCGAGGGCCAGCTCAGCGACGTGATGGCCCGTATGTCCGAGGGTGAGATCGACGTGCTGGTCTGCACCACCATTATCGAGACCGGCATCGACATCCCCAACGTCAATACGCTGATCATCGAGGACGCGGACAACATGGGGTTGAGCCAGCTGCACCAGCTGAGGGGCCGCATCGGCCGCAGTCCCCGCCGGGCCTACGCCTATCTGACCTACCGGGCCGGCAAGGTGCTCACCGAGGTGGCCGCCAAGCGTCTGACTGCCATCCGCGAGTATGTAGAGTTTGGCTCCGGCTTCAAGATCGCCATGCGCGACCTGGAGATCCGCGGTGCGGGCAATCTGCTGGGCCCGGAGCAGTCCGGTTACATGATGTCCGTGGGCTATGATATGTACCTGAAGCTGCTGAACGACGCGGTGCTGGAGCAGCAGGGCAAGACCGCCCCCACCCGGGTGGAGTGTTCCGCTGACATCACCGTGGCGGCCTATATCCCGGAGTCTTACGTTCCCGCTGCCCGGCAGCGCATGGACCTCTACCGCCGCATCGCGGCCCTCCGCACGCCGGAGGACGAGTCCGAGCTCACCGACGAGCTGCTGGACCGCTACGGCGACGTGCCGCCGCCGGTGACGGCGCTGCTGCGGGTGGCGCTGCTCCGTGCCGCCGCTATGGACTGCGGCGTCACCGATATCACCCAGAAGGGCCGCCAGCTGGTGTTCAGCTTTGACGATCGGGTGGACCCCGCCGCACTGCTGGCGGTGTGCACCATGGCGGCCTACCGCAGCCGCGCGCAGCTATCCGCCGGGGCAGCGCCCCGCCTGACACTGTATATGCAGCCCGGGGAGGAACCGCTGGCCGCCGCCGGCGCGCTGGTGGATGCCCTGCGGCTCCATCAGACAGATACACAACAAATGAACGGGGCGCAGTCCCCTGAGGAGGCAAAACATGAAGAATAACTGGATCCGTTTTTTGGCGGGCGCGCTGGTGTCCGTCATGCTGGTGGGCGCGTTTGCCCTCACCGGCGGCATGAAGGGCGGTAAGAGCACCGAGGGCCTGCTGTATCAGGCTAGCGGCCTTCACCCGGACGGCGAGATGCTGGTCGTCGACGGTCAGATCGTCACCTGTGAGGAGTACCTCTATTGGGTGGACTACGTCTGTACCTATCTGGCGAGCCAGCTGCCGGACGTGGACTGGAACGCCGCCGTGTCCGAGGGCGGCATCACCTACGGCGACTATGTAAAGCTGGAGGCGGTGAACGCCGCCAAGCGCTTTGCCGTCACCCGCGCCTGGGCAGAGCAGGAGGGCATCGCCCTCACCGACGGAGACATGGCCGCCCTGGCTCTCCAGCGGCAGAAGCTGGTGTCCCTTTACGGCGAGGAGGGCTATCAGCAGCAGCTGGCCCTGATGGGCATCAGCGAGGAGACCTTCGACGGTATGCTGGCCGCCCAGTACCTGAACAGCAGCCTGCAGACGGCCTATGGCCCCGGCGGCAGCCTGTATGACGAGGATGCCGTCCGCGCCTACGCCCAGGAGCAGGGCTATGCCAGCGTCTATGTGCTGACCCTCACCGGCGAAAATGCCGAGACCATGGCCGCCGATCTGCTGGAGCGCTGGCAGAAGGCGGAGGACAAGGCGGCGGAGTACGCCGCCATGTGCGAGGAGCTGCAGCAGGAGGCTGTGGGCGCCGTTACCCTGACCGCCGCTGAGGGCGATCCCCTCAGTGACGCTATCATGGCGCTGGAGCTGGAGGAGCTGACCGCCGTCATTGATCCCTACGGCGATGGCTCCTGCTATGTGATCCTGCGTACCGATCTGGACCTGTCCGTGGCTGCGGACGCCTATTTCCAGCAGGTCCAGAGCGACCGGCTGGCCAACGCCTCCGTGGTGTCCAATGCCAAGCTGTACAGCAGCCTGGACGTGGGAGCCTTCTATGACCGGATGACGGAGCTCCGCGCGGAGATGCAGGCCGCCATGGCGGAGGCTGGTGGTCATACCGCCGATGATGGCCATGACCACAGCGCCGACGCCGGTACCGACACGGCGGGGGAGGACACTGCCGATACCGGAGCTGACGCCGAGCCGGCGGCATGAGGATGCGTCATTTCGTCAAAATGACGGGAAACCGCCATTTGATATGCCCGATTTGACGATTTTTTAACGAAGTTGCAATTTGGGATTGACTATTGTTAAATTTGTGACTATCATTAGGGATAGACAGGCGCAAGCCTTTGTTGTATACTATCTTCAACATATTTTATAGGAGGTAACTTTCATGAAAGACCTGTATGTTGTCAACTGCTGCCGTACCGCCATCGGTTCCTTTGGCGGCTCCCTGAAGAACACCCCTGCCGCCGAAATGGGCGCCGTGGTGGTCAAGGAGGCTCTGAAGCGCGCAAACGTGGCTCCCGAGAATGTGGATGAGCTGATGTTCGGCTGCATCCTGACCTCTGCCCAGGGCCAGAATGTGGCCCGTCAGGTCTCCATCAAGGCTGGTATCCCCTATTCCGTCCCCGCCTATACCGTGGGCATGGTCTGCGGTTCCGGCATGAAGTCCGTCATCGAGGGTGCCCGTTCCATCCTGGCCGGCGACAGCGACATCGTTGTCTGCGGCGGTACCGAGAACATGAGCGCCGCTCCCTTTGCCTCCATGGACGCCCGCTGGGGCGCTCGTATGGGCGACAAGAAGCTGGTGGACACCATGATCAAGGACGGCCTGTGGGACGCCTATAACAACTATCACATGGGCACCACTGCCGAGAATATCAACGACATCTGGGGCATCACCCGCCGCGAGCAGGACGAGTTCGCCGCCGCCTCCCAGCAGAAGACCGAGGCCGCCCAGGCCGCCGGCAGGTTCGATGACGAGATCGTCCCCGTGATGGTCAAGGTCAAGAAGGAGATGGTTCCCTTCGCCAAGGATGAGTATCCCAAGGCCGGTGTCACCGCGGACAGCATCGCCAAGCTGAAGGGTGCGTTCCCCGTGGGCCCCGAGTCCCCCAACCCCGTGGTGGTCAACACCTTCGAGCCCACCGGCTGCCAGGATGCTCCCGATAAGGGCACCCAGCGCGTTACCGCCGCCAACGCCTCCGGCATCAACGACGGCGCTGCCGCCATCGTGCTGGCCTCCGGCGAGGCTGTGGCCAAGTACGGTCTGAAGCCCATGGCCAAGCTGATCGGCTGGGGCCAGGGCGGCGTGGATCCCAAGATCATGGGCGTCGGCCCCGTGGTCGCTTCCCGCAACGCCATGAAGAAGGCCGGCGTCACCATCGACGACATCGACCTGATCGAGGCCAACGAGGCCTTTGCCGCCCAGTCCATCGCCGTGGCCCGCGAGCTGCACTTTGACATGAGCAAGGTCAACGTCAACGGCGGCGCCATCGCTCTGGGCCACCCCGTGGGCGCCTCCGGCGCGCGTATCATTGTTACCCTGCTGCACGAGATGCAGAAGCGTCCCGAGGCCAAGAAGGGCCTGGCGACCCTGTGCATCGGCGGCGGCATGGGCACCGCAGTCGTGTTCGAGAAGTGCTGAACTGAATGAAAAAGAAGCGGCTCTTATGAGCCGCTTCTTTTTGTACACCGAAAAAACAGGGAGGCCGCGCAGCGGCCTCCCAAAATCTTTATTTCTTGATCTCACCGTTAGCGGCGGCGGTCAGGTACGCGTTGATGAAACCATCGATATCGCCGTCCATCACCGCCTGGATGTTGCCCATCTCATAGCCGGTGCGGGTATCCTTGGCCAGAGTGTAGGGCATGAATACATAGGAACGGATCTGGCTGCCCCACTCGATCTTCATCTGCACGCCCTTCAGATCGCTGATCTTCTCCGCGTGCTGCTGCAGCTTCAGCTCCGCCAGCTTGGCCCGCAGCATCTTCATGGCGTTGTCCCGGTTCTGGAACTGGCTGCGCTCTGTCTGGCAGAACACCACGATGCCCGTGGGAAGGTGGGTCAGACGCACGGCGGAGGACGTCTTGTTGATGTGCTGGCCGCCTGCGCCGGAGCTGCGGCAGGCCTGCATTTCGATGTCCTCCGGCCGGATCTCGATCTCGCTGTCGTCGTCCAGCTCCGGCATGACCTCCAGCGCGGCAAAGCTGGTCTGCCGCCGGGCGTTGGCGTCAAAGGGGCTCACGCGCACCAGCCGGTGCACGCCGTTCTCGCTCTTCAGATAGCCATAGGCGTTCTCACCCTCGATGAGGATAGTGGCGGACTTGATGCCCGCCTCGTCGCCGGCCTCATAGTCCATCAGCTGGTAGGTGTACCCGTGGCGCTCGGCCCAGCGGGTGTACATCCGGTACAGCATCTCCGTCCAGTCCTGGGCCTCGGTGCCGCCGGCGCCGGCGTGGAAGGTGAGGATGGCGTTGTTGGCGTCGTATTCACCGCTGAGCAGCGCCGCCAGCCGGCGCTCGCTGATCTCCTTCTCCAGCGTCTCGTATCCGCTGACGACCTCCTCCAGCTGGCTGGGGTCATCCTCCTCCTGGGCCATTTCGCACAGGGTCAGGGTGTCCTCCCACTCGGAAACCAGCTTGTCGTGCTTTTTGATCTTGTTCTCCAGGCGCTTTACCTGACGGCTCACCTGTTGGCTGCGCTCCAGATCGTTCCAGAAGCCTTCCTGCTCCGTCTCCTTCTGCAGCTCGGCCAGCTCCTCACGGGCCTTGGGGATACCCAGCGCCTTCTCCAGCTCGCCCAGGGTGGGCTCCAGCGCCTGCAGTTTCTGTTTATACTCGTCGTACTCGATAACGGCCATATATCGTCTCTCCTTGTGCCTGTAAATTTCCTTAGCCTTACTATTATACCAAAAAACAGCCGTTTGTAAAGGGGACAAAACAGGCGTGCGCTCCGCGCACGCCTGTTTTCACTTACTCAGCTTGAAATAGTCTCCCGATCCCGCCAGGTTCGTGACCTCCGTCAGCACCAGAATATCGTCGACCTCCGCCGCCAGCTCTGCCATGCTGCCCCGGTAGTACCGCAGGTCGATCATGGTGATGGTCTCATAGTCGCCGGTGAGGAACGGTACGAAGGAATTGGCGAAGGAGTCCTTCACCAGCAGCAAGTGCTTCCCGTTCTCCGTGCCGGTGGTGATGACGCACTGGCCGTAGTTGCCGCCCAGAAACAGCTCATACTTATCCTTCTGCTCCAGGGCGGACAGGTCGTACAGCGCGCCGTCCTCCCCGTCGCACACCACGCTCTCCACCGTGATCTCCGGCGCGTAGTACACGCTGTCGTATACGCTGTCCGGCAGCAGCACCTTGGAGTACAGCGTGCCGCGGAAGCTGTCCGTGGCCAGCGTCAGGTCATAGCTGCGGGCGGTGTGCCCCGTGGCCTGTGCCCACAGTGTATAGGCCGCCTGCGCGCCCATGGTGGTCCAGTGGTGGTCCGTGTGGTAGTAGGGATCGTCCACCGCCGATAGCGTTTCCCGGCTGTCCAGCAGCGTGCTGCCCAGAATATCGCCCAGCTGGCCGAAGGCCTTGTCCTCGTTGAAATACGGCGCGTTCTCCGGCAGCATATCCCTCAGAATTCCGGCCGGGCTGGGCACGATCAGCGCCGTGCAGGGCTTACCGCTGGCGGCAAAGAAATCCCGGATATACCCGGCGTTCTTCTCCAGCCTTACCCAGTCAAAGCTGTCGTCGGTCACCTTGGCAAAGTACCTCCCGTCCGCGCCCAGATAGGTGCCGCTGATGTCCTCCTTGCCCTCGGCCCGCTGCAGCACCGACCGGGCGGCGGTCCAGAAGTCCCGGAAGACGATCTGGTCGCTGGTATAGTCCTCCACGTCCTCCATGAAGTCGCCGGACATGACACGATCCCAGGTGAGTCTGGGCGTCAGCTGCAAATAGCGGTTCTCGTTCTCCGAGAATGCCCGGTCCGGCGTCAGGAAAAAGCTGCCGACAGACAGCGCCAGCAGTATGCCGCCGATGGCGATCAGCGGCGCGATGCCGCTTCGTTTCTTCATAGCGCCGCCTCCTTAAAATCTAAAGTACAAAAACGGGTTGTAACTGTCGCCCACCAGAAACGCCATGCTCACCAGCAGTACGACGACTACCCACACCGTTCGCAGTCCGTCCGACAGGGCGGGGGAGAGGGCCTGTTCCCGCTTTTCCCACAGCCGCTTGGGAAGGCTCGTGCAGCCGATGACGCCCAGGACCAGCAGCAGCCAGTCGCACCGCAGCAGGTACGCCGTGGTGCTGTCGGCAAAGGTTCCGGAGAACATATGCCCCACATACGCGCCCAGAGCGCTGAGATCTGTGATGGCGAACAGCACCCAGCCCATGACGAAGCAGAAGCAGGTGTACACGTGCCCTACGAACCGGGGCGCCTTGTCCAGCCACTTCAGCAGGAACGTCTTTTCCAGCAGCAGCAGTATGGCGTAGTATACGCCCCACAGCACGAAATTCCAGCTGGCCCCGTGCCACAGGCCGGTCAGCAGCCAGACGATGGCAATGTTCAGGAGCTGCCGACCCTTGCCCTTGCGGTTGCCGCCCAGGGGGATGTAGACGTACTCCCGGAACCAGGTGGACAGGCTGATGTGCCACCGCCGCCAGAACTCAGTGACGGAACGGGACTCATAGGGATAGTTGAAGTTCTCCAAGAAGTGGAACCCGAAGAAATGCCCCAGGCCGATGGCCATGTCCGAGTAGCCGGAGAAGTCAAAATAGATCTGGAACGTGTACGCGATGGCGCCGATCCACGCCGTGACCGCTGTGGGGTCCGACATGGCGGCGATGTCCTCCCAGATGGCGCCCATCTGGTTGGCGATGAGCACCTTCTTGCCCAGACCGATCACCAGCCGCTGCAGACCCTCGCTGGCCTCGCTCGCCGACTCCCGCCGGTGCTCCAGGTCATAGGCTACTGTCTTGTACTGCACGATAGGCCCCGCGATCAGCTGGGGGAACAGCGTCACGTACGCGCCGAAGTCCACGATGTTCCGCTGGGGCGGCACCAGCCCCCGGTACACGTCGATGGTATAGCTCATGGTCTGGAAGGTGTAGAAGGAGATACCGATGGGCAGCAGCAGCCCCAGCGCCGGGATGGCTGTGCCCAGCAGACCGTTTAGGTTGCTGATGGCAAAATCCGTGTACTTGAAAAAGCCCAGGATCGCCAGGTTTCCCACCACAGAGATGACCAGCACCGCCTTGGCGCCGCCCGCCCTTCCCCTGCTCCGAAAGTGGCCGATGGCCAGACCGTTGCAGTAGTCGAACACCGTGGAGAACAGCATGATCAGAATGTACTTCGGCTCACCCCAGCCGTAAAACAGCAGGCTGAAGACAAGCAGTAGCCCGTTCCGCAGCTTCCGTGGGCAGATATAGTATAAAATAGCCACCAGCGGCAAAAACGCCAGTAAAAATGTGGTGCTGCTGAATACCATGTGATGTGCTCTCCTTTGCGGATAGTCAGAAAAAGGAACAGGGCGGGCTTGCCCGCCCTGTTCAAAACAGATGTCACTTCACGCCGGCCAGCTTACCCATCTGATAGCTGCCGCGTATGGCGGACAGGTTGTTGACGAACAACACGTCCGTCACGCCCTTGGCCTTGGCCAGTGCGCTGACGCTGCCGCCGTAATACCGGTAGTCCACCACATACACCGTCTGGTAGTGGTCCACCAGAAACGGCACAAAGGCGTTGCCGAAGGATTCCTTCACCACAATGCAGCTCTGCCCATTGCTGACTTCGGGGTTCTCGATCACGGTGAAGGGGTTGTCGCCCATGATGAACGCGCCGTATTTCAGGCTGGCCGCTGCGGTGGACTCGTCAAAGATCACCTTGCCGCCGGTGAGCTCGCTGTCCTCGCTGCTGCCGTACTTCATGGCGGCGGTGCTGCTGACGGGATGATAGGCGTTCACCGTATCCGGATCATCCGCCATGGCCTGAGGCTTGCCGCCGTCGTTGTAGAAGGAGCCCAAAAAGCCCGTGTACTGGCTCACCTCATAGTCGCTGAGGTCGTGGGGCGTAATGCCCTTGACATTGCAGAACTGTACATAGGCGTAATAGGCGCCCAGCGCCGTCCAATGGTGGTCGGTGCGGAAATAGATGTACTCCGTCCGATGGGCGTTCAGCGCGTCATGCAGGGGCACCGTTTTTATATTCTGCCCCATTCCCGCCAGAATATCCTTTTCGGCCTGTGCCTGATCGCTGCCGGGTATGTCGCTGAGCAGGCTGTCCGGCAGGGTGATGCTGCTGGACAGGGGGATCGCCATGGCGTAGACATTGCTGACGCCGCTGAGGCTGTCCGCCACGGCGTTGACCGTGGACTGGTACTTCTCCGCCAGGGAGCCCACATAGTTGTACATCTCATATCCGGCATTGCCCACGATGTATACGCCGCCGGACTGATAGGGCGTGGCGTCGGTGGTGATCACATTGGAGGCTGCCGGCTTCGTGGTGGTCACGGTGGACTTATCAGTGTTCCCATCGCCATTCCCGCTTTGGCCACCCTTTTGATCGCCCTCAGGGTCCTTCGCGGTGTTGTCCGCATCGCCGGTCCCGTCAGGCTCGCCGTCCGCGGGCTGGGTGACGGCAGGGCTGTCTGTATCCTTGTCCGGCGCTTTTTTACCGCTGAATACATCGGTGAAGATGGCCAGGACCGCCACCACCAGCGCCGCGGCGGCGATCAGAAGCAGCAGCGCGCCGCCTCCGCCCCGCTGCCGCCGTTCATAGCGCGGACTCATCCTACATACTCCTTGATGACCGCATTGGCGGTATCCGTGTCAGAGGTAACGCACAGCACCACGCAGGTGCCGTAAGTGGCGAAAACGGCGTTGTTCAGGCGCTCGGCCTCCTCGGGCTGGTAGCGCCCGGCCTCCTGCGTCTGGCTGTCCAGCAGCTCCTGCATGGCGATCTTCACCGCCGATGCGTCCGTCTTATCCTTGCAGGACACCACAAAGATCTCCTCCATGGTGCTGCCGTCAGACATATAGGCGGCAGCGCTGCTGCCCTCGGGCAGTTCCAGATAGTCTCCGGCGTCGATAGCGCTCATGGTGCTGTCAAACTGTACGCGCTCGGTCAGCGCCTTGCCCAGCCCCTCGGCATCCACCGTGGCGGAGGACTTGTCGCCGCAGGCGGCCAGGGACAGGACCATCAGCATGGCCAGCAGCAGGGTCATAAAACGTTTCATAGAATTGCTCCTTATCATTCACTCAAGACTGTTTTGCCCGCCGGTATATGAGATACCGGCTCAATACATCATTATAATACAAACCGTGCGGAAGTAAAAGGGGGTAAATACAAACAAGCCATTTATTTTCCGCCAAGGCTTTCACTACCTATGACGGAGCGACCCCGCCGCGGGTTCCGAAAAAAAGAGACCGCAAAGCGGTCTCTTTTTCAAAAGTCGATGGTCCCGTTCAGCACCTTCAGGTCGTAGGGCTCGAACACCACCCTGCGGTAGGCGTCCACGTCCATCTTCACGCCCGTCCAGTCGCTGTGTATCTCGCCGTTCTGCTTGATGAGGATGTCGTACAGAATGTCGTAGGTCACGCCGTCCGGCCCCTTTTCCTCGATGGTGGAGTAGGGCAACGTCTTGTGGTACGTCATGTGCAGGCCCTTGTATTCGAAGTGGAAGCCGTTGCGCATCCGGCAGCCGTCCAGCCCCTTGTAGGTGAACAGGCGATTCAGGTCCTGCAATATCTTGTCGTGTTCCTCTTCGTACAGGTTCTCCGGTGTCGTCTCGGTATAATCATACCGGAACTGGATGGGGATACGGTAGGGCAGGAAGCGCTCCACATAGTCCACCAGCTTCGCCGCCGGATAGTTCTTGTACAGCACGCAGTTGATCCGCGTGGGGCAGGCGATCTTCCCCAGCACCTCGTCAGGGCTTTCCTCCACATAGTGCTGCAGGTGGCGGGAGATGTTCATGCAGGTGATCTTGTCCTTGTTCCTCTCCGTAAAGGCCAGCATTTCCTCGAAGGAGGTGTGGGCCTGGGCGGGAAAGGTGGTGTTGATATAGATCTTGTGGGTGGCGGGGATGGCGTCCAGCATCTGCTGCAGTGCGTTCAGGTCGGCCAGCGGCTCGCCGCCGGTGAACACAAAATCACACCGGGGAGTGATGCCGTCCATCACCTGGATGCTTGCCAGTATCTTCTCCAGACTGAAACCGGAGCAGTCCGCGTATTCTTTTTTGTTGATGCAGAAGGGGCAGTTGTTCTGGCAGTCGTAGGGTACGAACACCGTCACGGTGGCGCCGCCTTCCCGCGTTTTATAGGGATGGGCCATGTTGTTGACAACCTCACATCAAAATGTACCAAAACATTGTAAAACAAATAGTGATGGAAAGCAAGGGAAATGTTCAAAAATCTATTGTTTTCTTCTTAACAAAGCGCCTGCGCTCCGCCATCAGTAGGCGCTGTCCCCCAGCTCGGCGCGAATGGCGGCAAAAGCGGCCTCCTCGCCCCGCTCCTTCAGCAGCAGCAGCCAGCGATCCAGCAGTGCCGCCGTCTCCGGATGCATGAAGCGGCTGGCGTCCGTCCGCCGCAGGTCCTTGCTCCGCTGGTAGTAGTCGTAGGGGGAGGCGTCCGTATATGCGTCGCCCTGATAGACCCGGCAGGCGGCGATCCGGTCGCAGAACATCTCCGCCACATATTTTTTCGGCATTTTGCATCCGCCGATATAGATGGTCCCATCCTCCCGGCGGCAGTAGTCGATCCAGTACTCAAAGTGGTGGCGGTTGCGCCCCTTGTGGTGCAGCCACGCCAGACTCACGCCGTTTTCCAGGCGCTCTTGGTCGTTGGGGCTGCGCCAGCCCTGGTAGTATTTTACGCCCCGCCAAAACTCCGTGGGGCTGTATTTGCTCAGGTCGTGGGTCAGACCCTGCCACACCAGACCCAGCTTGAAGCAATAGTGCCGCACCAGGCGCCGGTGACGGATGACGGTATGTAAATGCGCGCGGAATGGCATGGCGGCACCTCCTGAAACAAGCTACCTGACAGTATAGCACATCCGGCGCGAAAAGGACAGGGGAAATTTCCACCGGGGCATAAGACGGCGCAAAGCGCGGCAGACTACGCGGGAGGTGAGACGTACATGGTCGATATGGCATTTTTTCGCGGCGGACTGGGACGCTGGCTGCCGCCGTCCGTACCGCCGGTGGACGAGGCGGTGCTGCTGCGCCGGTGCTGGGAGCTGTTGGTGCTGGACCGGCCCGGCACGGCGCGGCTGGCGGTGTTGGGCCGCGCGCCGCTGTGCCGCACGGTGCTGCTGCCCCAGGAGAACACCGCCGCGCCTCTGCGGGCGCAGCAGGTGGTGGGCTGCGGCCTGTCGCCCCGATGCAGCCTGACGCTGTCCGGCCTGACGCCCCGCCCGGTGCTGTGCGTGCAGCGGCGGCTGACGGCGGTGAACGGCGCGGCCATCGAGCCGCAGGATATCCCCCTGCCCCTGCGCTGGGGGCGGCTTCCGCCGGAGGCGCTGCTGCTGGCCGCCGGCGCCTGGCTGCTGGCGGAGGGCCGTCTGCCGGACTGAAAAGCAAGAGGAGCGCCCACATGGGCGCTCCTCTTGCTTTCTCCCCGGTTTCCCCTGTCGGTGTCAGCATAAGGTATCCAGCTTTTCGGTGAACAGCTTGTCGTTGATCTGGAATAAGGTCATGCTGTGGCTCAGACCATAGAGAATGATGGCGTCCCGCCGGTCACGGGTGTACAGCGGCGCGTGCCGCGCCTGCCGCAGCAGGCCCTGGGCGTCCTCCACCGATGCGCCCAGGCCGAAGCATACGCACAGCAGGCGGTTGCGGGAGGGGAAGCGGCAGCCGGAGAACAGCTGGTGCAGATATACCTCGCTGATACCGGACTGCTTGGCCAGCGCGGCCTTGGAGAGGCCGGTGGTGGTATAGAGCCGCTGCAGCGTCAGCTGTAGCGGCGTGTCCCGGAAATTTTCATTGTTCTCCGACAGAAAGTGGTCCAGATTATTGCTGCTCGGCAAATTCAAATATATGTGGGTGTATTTGAAGTGATTTCACAAGAAAAACTTTCGCAAATATGTTAATATTTCACCTGCTATTTAGGACACCTCGTTTTCTTAGTATCAAAATAGTATCACAGAAAGCCTGCGATTGCAAGGGATCTAGGCTTTGCAAGCCCCTGCCAAAATTGGCCTCAATTTGAGGCCAATTTCGGCTACTGACCTCCGCCCAAAATTAAAGGAGGCGGGCAAGCACCCCTAGGGCTTGCCCGCCTTGATAACCGCAGGGCAAGACCGGGCGGGGCGGTCAATGGCGGCGCACTTGTGCGCCGTTCATCTCGACCATTGACAGCCCCGACAGAGGTTGCTGCTCCCCGATAAAATTCGTATTTGTTACTCGATACTGAACTCAGCGAATAGGTAAAAACCATCGTCTGTACCATAAGAGCCATCTTCTGTCGATGGATAAAAGAACTTAACGACTCTGTATTCTCCCGCCGAAAGCGAACCATATATTTCAGACCAATTGATATTCAAATCTCTTTCTCCTTGAAAAATATATGTTTCGGTGTCAGTAGTTCTATCGCCGATCTCTTTTACTGGTGACCATTTATCATCTTCCTTTTTTTCAATAGAAAAATCGTAATTGATCCCGCCATTGATATCAATTCCTGTGTTATTTGAAATGCGAACTGTCAAACCTGAAGGAGTTACACTTCCCTCTACAACTTTCATCGTGACATCCCCAAAATTGATATTTTTATTCTGGACGCAACCTGCCATCCATAGTGCAAGTACAAAGCAAAGTGATAATACGAGAATCTTTTTCATTTCATATACCTCCACAACAAATCCATCATTTTTCTCCACTACTTTTATATGATATTTCGGTTTACCATTTATTTTTTAGAACAGCATATCATAAACCTATAGGAAAATCTACTTTTTTACCTACCTCCCCGGTCAAAAGTGCGCCGTGTTCGATTGCCATTTTTCTCTGCCTGTTCCCGCTGTTTATCGGCCCGTACTGCCGCCTGCGCCTGCTGGCGGTGGGGTTCGCCGCGGCGCTTACCGCCGGGCTGGCGGTCTGGCTGTGGCCGACCGCCGAAACGGAGCCGCAGCGCCCGAACAGCGCAGCCGATCCGGCCGCTGCGACCGACCCGGCCCCGGATCCCTATCTGGCCGCCTGCCAGACCTACTACACCGGCGCGGACGGGCGGGAGTACCATGTGTTCACGGCTGTGACGCCGTCCATCGAGGGCCGTACCGACCCGGTGGGGTATCGCTCGGAGCTGATCCCGGCGGGCGGAACGGTGGACTTCCCCGCCACCGTCATGGTGGAGGACGCCGTGACCCAGGACTACGCAGCGGAGGATTTCGCCGCGCTGCTGGACAGCTGGGAGGTGACCGTCACCGCGCCGGAGGGCGTGAGCCGGGTGAAGCTGTGGGACGCGGAGGAGGAAACACCGGAGTCCCCGGCGCTGCTGTACCGGCGGCTGCGTGCGGATCCCACCTGCACCCACAACGAGGTGGTCTGGACGCTGTACATGAAAAATGGCGACGAGATACAGCTGACCATGACCGTGGAGTTTGAGGAGCAGACGACGCTGTACTTCGGCCAACAGGACGCGCCGCTGGAAACGGCGCAGGAGCTGCAGGCGCTGCTGGATCGGCTGGCGGAGGAGTACGACGCGGACACGTCCATCACGGTGGAGCTGCCGGACGTGACCTATGACGCGCCGGTGTCGGTGGGCTGCGCGGTCACGCTGAAGGGCAGCGGCACCACCTTTGCCGCGCCGGTGACGGTGACGCCCCTGAGCGACACAGAGCGGTGCCACGCCTACGTCCGCTTTTCGGAGGTCAGCTTCGAGGGAGACGGAGGCGGAACCGGCGTGACCGCCAGAGCGCCCACCTATCTGGAGAACTGCCGCGTAACCGGCTGGGACGTGGGCGCGCTGGCCGTGAACGGCGGCTGGGTCTATCTCCACGGCGGGTATATCGGCGGCAACGGGGTGGGCGCGCGGTACGACTCCGCGTACAGCAACTCCTATACATATACCATCAGGCGCATCGACTTTTTGAACAACACCACGGCGCTGGAGCTTCTGTGCCTGCCGCCGAACTCCTATGCGGCGCTGGATGACTGCCGGTTCAGGGGCAACGACGTGGACGTGGCAAACCCCGGCAGCTACCGCATCGAGGTGAACAACGGCACGGAGGTCACCTTGTGAGAACGTAAAAAAGAACCGCCCGAAGGCGGTTCTTTTTTCGTGCGGGAAGGGCCGTTTACAGGTTCTTCTCGTAAGACTCGATCATCTTCTTGACCATCTGGCCGCCCACGGAGCCGGCCTCGCGGCTGGTCAGGTGACCGTTGTAACCGTTCTTCAGGTTCACGCCGACCTCAGAGGCGGCCTCCATCTTGAACTGATCCATAGCGGCCTTGGCCTCGGGGACATTCAGCTTGTTGCTGTTCTTGGTAGACATCGTTGTGTTCTCCTTTCATGTTGTGGGGCAAATGCCCTTGTTGGGTATCGCAACGGTAGTTTTGCCGCCCGACAGCGCGATATGCATGAAAAACAGTGGCAAATGCTGGATACGGCGCCTAAAAAGGATGGACAAACGGGCGTATTCATGGTATACTAAATTCACTTAACAGCGAGGGGGACCTTCTTTCAGGAAGGACCGAGCAGGGAGGAAGAGGAAAAAGCGCGGCAGCTGCCGCGCTTTTTCGCGTCCTGCACCGGACAAAAAAGAGGGAGATGACAACACCATCTCCCTCTCCGCTATGTAAAAAATAAGTCGGAGCAAGCATACAAACCTGCTCCGACGTGGTCCGAGTGTCGAGATTCGAACTCGAGGCCTCTTGAACCCCATTCAAGCGCGATACCAAACTTCGCCACACCCGGATATTCTGTTGTGCCTCAAACAGCCCACTTAGAATACCACAGTTTTCGGCGGTTTGCAAGTCCTATTTTGAATTTTTTTCAAATTTCTTCCGAGGCTTTTTGTTGACAAAGGCGTCGGCGCATGGTAATATAATACTCGCGTTTGGCACGAGAGACGCTTTTACGCACGGAGAGATGGCTGAGTGGTCGAAAGCACCGGTCTTGAAAACCGGCGATGTGAAAGCATCCGTGGGTTCGAATCCCACTCTCTCCGCCAGAAAATAAATATGTATGCGGAAGTACCCAAGTGGCCGAAGGGGCTCCCCTGCTAAGGGAGTAGGCCGTCAAAAGCGGCGCGAGGGTTCAAATCCCTCCTTCCGCGCCATAAAGAGTTACCGGTATAGATGCGTCTGGCGCAAAGCCAGGCGCATCAACCGTTTCCGGGCTTTTTCGAGCCCGGATTTCTTCTTTTGAACCATAGATTTTTATGGAGGTTTCGGGGCAACTAACCGGATTTGAACTGGAGGATCTCAAGTTCTGGACAGTTTCCAACCTCCAGCGCCCTTTTAGAGAGGACTTTTCTCTCGAAAAAAGCGGCATCATCGCAGAAAAAGAATCACAAATATTTGGGCGTCGTTTTGTCGGCTTTGACAGCTGAAAAAAGCGGCGCCCTTTTTCAATTTCTAAAAGGGCGCTGGCTGCAGCGTCTGAAGCGGCAGGCCGGAGAAGACCTCTCCGGCCTCATTTTTTTATAACAGGAGGATCTCTCACATGGACACCCAAAACACAAATCGTCAGCTTCGCTACCTTGAAGAAGTCCGTATTCCCCTGCACCGTGCAGGATTTGAAACCTTGCCGTTGGAGGGAAATCAGTTGCCTGTCCTTTGGAACGGCGCACCTCTCTGCCGCATCACCGGCAAGGGCAGCGTATTCTATCGCCGGGAAGATGTGGACACGCCCCAGGCAGAGGATGCCCTATATCGCGTCGAGGACATCGCCGCGAAGACGCTGGAGTATATGACCGCTATGGAAACCGCTCCGCAGCTCAAAGCCAGCGGACTGGATGGCGACTACCGCATCCTCGCTGACTTTGGCGGCACGGTGCTGGCAGGTTCTCCGAGCAAATACGGCGTTCAATTCGTCACATGGGATTGGGACTATGACCGCACGGGTGTGGTACACGGACACTACTTCATGGAGAACTACGATGGCGCCAAGCGGGACTTCGCCACACGCTCCGGGCTTATCCAAAAGGAACAGCTTTTCAGCCCGGAGCAGCTGACCGAGATATTCCGCTGCTGCGCCGATTCCGTGGATGAGGACTTCTTTGAGCTTACGGATACGCAGGAAGAAATGATCCGCGGAATCCAGCAGCAGATCAGGGTGTGCGTACCGGATCTGGACGAGCGCGTCCGTCAGCAGGAGGAAGCATTGGAACGAGCCTCGCAGGAACAGACAATGTAATAGCAGTATGGCATGGGCCGGAGTTTTAGCAATAAGACTCCGGCCCTTTTTTATTTTCAAAAAAGGAGTGGATTTGCTTGACGCGATACTTTATGAAGTTCACACCCCTGTTCGCCGCAGAGGTGCAGATGATGACGCCACCCCGTCATCAGCCTCGCGGCAGCGGACGCATCCGCAGCAGCTTTCGCTACAGTGCCGACGATGTACGCTGCAAAGACTGCACGAGATATGACAGCGGGCACCCCTGTCACCTGAATGAATGTATCTGCCTGAAGGAGCGCATCGAGGCCGGCGTGGTGGAGCTGAACGCTCTGGCGCGGGAGTGCTTCGGCGGAAGGCTGTTTCGCCCGCTGCAAAGACGACTGCGAGATGAGCTGAACAGGCAGCCCTTTCGCTTCTTCCTCAGTGATGCCCACAGAGAACGATGGACGCATTGGAAAAACCGCTGCTACGGTATGTCCGGGCGCAATGCGGCTGCGCTGTTTCTGCTTACCGCCGATGAGGAGCTTTGGCAAAGAGTCCTCTGGCATTTCGACAGCAGCGGCTTCGACTTCCGCGCCATCCGCCTCTCCGGTATTCACCCGGAGCTGTACAGCATTTATCAGGCGGCGAAGACCATTTCCGTTGGCGGTGACAACATTGTGATAGAAGACCTTGCTTTTTCAGAGCTGGTCAGTGACAGAGCCTTCCGGCTCATCCTCGGAGCACTCCTGCTGTGCAGGTATGGCGAGGTGGTCTTAAATCTGGAAAGAAAGAAGGATGAGATAACATGATGATTCAAGCGGTTCTCAGTAACCCCAGTCACCCGGAATACGGCGTGGCGACCATCCCGTTCCCCATTCCGCATGACCAGTACACATACTGCATGGAGCTGCTGAAGGCGTTGGAGATCGGCGATGCGGTCAAGGCGGACTGCAAGGTGGAGAAGATCGACAGCTTCTACACCGTCCTAAAACGAGCGGAGATGCTTACGGTCAATGTGGAGGAGCTGAACTACCTTGCCAAGCGATTGGACAGCTTCGACACCGGCGAGGCCGCACAGTTTCAGGCGATGGCGCACAAGCTGGAGCTGTTCGAGCTGAAGGATCTCATCAACCTGACCTTCTGCTGCCAGCAGGCCACGGTCATCACCGACTTTTCCGACCTCGCCGCCATCGGCCGGAACCACTACATGAATCTGCACGGCGGCAGCGCAAGTGTGAATGAACTGAACGCGCTGGACGGCAAGGGAACCGCGCGGCAGCTCATTGAAAGCGGCAGCGGCACGATCACCCCCTACGGCGTGGTCTACGACAACGGCATGAAGCTGGAACAGGTCTACGACGGCCGGTTCTTCCCCTGCTATTACTATGAGCCGAATGCCATCACCGTTGCGGTGACCGCTAAGTCCGAACCGGAGGACACGGAGCATATCACATGGCTGTTCCTTCCCATGGTGCAGGAGGAGATCGACCGCGCCCTCCTTCGCGGGGGAATCACAGATCCATCGGAGATTCGTCTGAGCTTGGAGGATAGCTGGCTCCCACACGAAGTCCTTGACCTGCTGGACATGGACCATGTTGACATCAGTGAACTCAATGCACTGGTGCAGGCACTGGATGAGTTTTCCGACATGAGTATCAGGAAATATGCTGCGGCAGCTGTTATGGCAAGACCGCATAGCACGGAACAGGCAAAACATTTGGCAGAAAATCTCGACCTGTTTGATTTTGCCCCCAGTGCCAGCACACCGGAGGAATACGGCAAGTACATGATCCGGCAGTCCGGTCATTTCGACTATGACGAAAATCTCGACGCTTTTTATGACTATGAGAAGTACGGCATGGAGCGCATGAATGAGGAGGACGGGATGTTCACCGACCGGGGCTACATCGCCTATAAGGGCTATTACAGCATGGAGGAAGTGATGAACGGCAGCCAGAGCAGCCGCATGGAGATGGGAGGGATGATGTGATTATTCAAGCAGAACTCAGGCGGAAACAGTCCGAGTACGAAGGCGAAGCATGCAGTGTAGATAAGGTAATCGAGTTACCCACCCAGCGGTTCCAGCAGTTCAGCCGCGCACTGCTGGCTGACTATGATTTCATCGCAGAGAACAAAAACGCTGTCCGACACGATGAGGCTGCCAGACACTGTCTGCTCGTCCTCGACGCGGAGGGAACGGATGGTTTCCTTATAGATCCGCAGGGGTATAACTACGCCCGGTACAGTGCCTTTGTCCCCAACGCCCGCAGCTTGCTGACGCCGGATATGGGGATCGACCGCAGCTATCTTTCGCCGGCAGAGCCTTGGCGGGATGAGAGCAGGGATGAAATGCTCCGCATGACGCTGCGCGTCGATGGAAAGCCGGACTACACCCTCGTCCTCCCCGCTGACGAGGAATACCTCGACGCTGTGAAGGCTTACCTCGATATTGATGTTTTCGCGGACGCCCTGCTCTGTGATATTCGCTTCAAGGTGCCATACATCGGTGAGCTGATCCGCGATACGGATTGCCCCGCCGTGGAGGATTACAACGATTTTGCCGAAGCATTGGAGGACATCTGGCAGAAGGACGGGATGCTTCTGACCTACGCCGCCGTGCTGGATGCTGAACGGCCAGATACGCTGCGCGGAGCCTGTGAGCTCCTGCGAAATCTGGATAACTACCAGCGCATCGTAGAGGGTGCCTACGGTTACGGTCAGCAGCGATTGCAGGAAACGCTGGGGCTGGACGATGAGGCCATCTATGAGCTGGACGGCTACATGGATTTTGAGCAATACGGTCAGGACTGCATGGAAAACGACTGTGTGACAAAAACAGAGTTCGGCCTGCTGCGCCGCTTGGACCCGCCCTTTCCGGAGCAGACGCAGGGGCAGCAAATGTTTCGGTAGACTTTGCGGCAGATGTGTAGTATGTTTGCCGTTACTAAAATAGGAAAGGAAGGAAACCCAAATGGCTGTAAACGCAAGAACAGAGGAATTCCAACACATTGAAGTATTTGATAAGCCCGCGCTGTTCACCAACGGACGTATCGCCCGTGATACCGTGCCGAAGGGCTGGTACTGCTATGACATTCGCGGCTCTGACGATGATCCCGGTGAGCTGTGCTACATGGAAGAAAATGTTGTGGTCAACCACGCAGGCTCGGTGCTGATGCCGGAAAAGCTGGCGATGCCTAAGTCCGGGCGGCTGGTTGTGCGGGATGAGCTCGGTTTTCTCGATGAAGGCAACATGACGCTCCGTGAGTTCTGCGAGGCGCATCAGCTCCCCTATCCCGCGGAGAACATGAAATTTCATATCCGACCAGCCCGCCCGGAGGAGGCGGGTTTATTTTATACCCCGCACCCCGAAGAAGATAAGCGGCTGGGTACCGTTGGACATGTCCGCATGGACTTCGGACGCAGCGGCAACGAGTTCTGGCATACATGGTGGCCCCGCGGCCCGGAGGAACTGAACAGCCCCGCGTTCAAAGCGGAACTGCAGGAGGTCGTGGACACGCTGCGGGAGAGTGTACTGAAAAACCGCTTCGCTATGGAGCGTTTTTGCTATGAACACGGCGGCAAAATCAGCGGCGGCTGGACACAAAACTACGGTTACATCGTGGAAACCGAGCATTACCGCTACTGCCTGCGCTGCAATCCGTCCCCCGGAGATTATAACTGCTACTGTACGGCCTATGATCTGGATGTCCAGCGGCAGAACATGGCGCGGGACAAGCCCCTGGTGGGCCGCGTCACCTATGCCAACGGCGACGCGCAGGAGTTTGCCGATGCCGAAGCCTTTCTCAAGTGTGTGAGGGAGGAACTTCCGTATCGTCCCACCACAGGCTTCCGTTACGAAGTGCTGGCCGACGATCCCAGCGTCCGCAGGCAGGTGGATGACATTATCTTCGACCTTTATGGCGAGGAAGCCCCTTGCCGGCAGGAGGATCACGAGCCTCGGTCCGAGCAGGGCATGACCTTCGGTGGAATGTAATGGACGCTTCAAAAAAGCAGCGAGAGCCGGTCGCATTCAAAAGCCTTGCCGAGCTGAAGCGGTTCATCCGCCCCGGTGTGGAGTTCAAGACCGTCAGCCACGCCAATCACGCGGATATGGTGGGGCTGACCCGTGTGGTGACCACGGTGCAGACGGTGGGCTTCTATTCCAAGATCAAGGATCAGCCGGAGCATCCCTTCTCAACCTGCAACCACGGCAAGGGCTTCTACACCGATTTTGGGAAAGCCGGCAATTACATCTTTGATAGTACGACGGTCAAGGTGAAGGATACCCGAAAGCAAGATCGCGGCGTGATCTACGAGCTGGAGTTTTACGACAGAAAGCAAAACATGGAGGAAACGATGATGGACAGAAAAATGGTGGATTTTATCAAGGAGCAGTATCCCCCCGGCACCCGCATCCGGCTGAACGCTATGGACGATCCCTACGCGCCCATTCTTCCCGGCACCGAGGGTGAGGTGGACTTCGTGGATGACGAAGGACAAATTTTCATGAAGTGGAACAATGGTCGCACACTGCCGCTCGCCCCCGGCGAGGACAGCTTCACGACGCTGCCGCCCAAGCTGACCACCCTCAAGCTGTATATGCCCCTGACCGCCGATCTCTACGAGCGAAACGAGTACGGCGATCTCGATGACAGCAGCACATTGCTGGAGGGCCGTGAGCTGCGCGGCTATCAGGATCAGATCATGGCGGCGCTGGTGAAAAACCGGGTGCCGGAGGAGGCGGAGCGGGGTCTCATGCATTGGTATGATGAAGCCGACAGTGTTGACCGCAAGGTGCGCTCCGCCGTCTTCGCCGTAGAGGAGCGTGACCGGCAGCTCTGGGGCGTGGCGGAATGCCGTGTCGCCGGGGAATTGTCGGACACAGAGCTGGAAACCTTAAAGGAATACCTCACCGGACAGGCTTCGGACGGCTGGGGCGAAGGCTTTGAGCAGCGGGATATCCTTGTGGATGGCGGAAGTGAGCTGTATGTCCACCTTTGGAACTCGGACGAGTGGAGCATCCAAACGGAGCAGGAGCTTTTCTCCCCCAAGCTGGCGGATGGACTGCCGGAGCTGTGCTTCTCCACGCTCCCCGGCACCGGCGCGCTCATTTGCATCAAGCGCGGCGAGAGCGGCTACTATCCCAGCGACTGGTCCACGAACGATCCAGCGCATAACCGTGAGATAGCGGACTATAACAACGAGCGGCTGGGCGTTACCCCCGCGCAGGAGAAAGCCATGAAAACGGGTTCCATGTTCGGTTGGGGCGTCCCCGGCGCAGACCCCGCCTGCTATGAACAGCAGCCGGAGATGGGAGGGATGACCCTTGGGTAAGAGAATACTGCGTGTGTATCTCGCTAAAAACGATACGCCGTATAGTGCAGCCTATGCCAAGCTGGACTTGCCTGCCTCCCCGTGGGAGGTTTGGGACGCCATGGAAAAGGTACGCCTTCAGACAGATGACATTCTGTACATGGAGGTCGAAGACTACTATGCCTTTGAGTATCTCTCGCCCCACTTGGATGGATTAGATATCAGCCTCAACGAGCTCAACGACCTTGCCGCACAGCTTGCGGCATTGGACGAGGTACAAGGAATCGCCTTTGAGGGGTTGTTTTCCATGGAGGTACAGAGAAAAGTAACCGCCAACGGCGGCGTCATCACGCTGCAGGATCTGCGGGATCTGGCGGTCAGCGCAAAGACCGACTGCTATCATGTAGTGGATGCCGCAGACGATGCTGCCCTCGGCCGGTTTTACGCAGAAAACGATTTTATCCCCGAACTGGATGGCGTGTCGGATGCTGTCTTTAAGATGCTGGACTTCGCCGGCATCGGAAGAATGATGCGGTGCAGCGAAAACGGCGTTTTTGTGGGCAGCCTGTATGTACTGCAGGATGGCGAGCTGACAACCGCGCCGCCTGTCCAAAAGACGCTGCCGGAAAAGCCGGGATACCTCTTCCGGCTCACGCTTGGACTGCATCCCGACATTGGCGATGACCGCACGGTGACGCTGGATCTTCCCGCAGCAGAGGTGGAGCTGCTGGACGCACAGGAACAGCTCGGCGTGGAGGGCTGGGAGGGCGTCATGGTCATTGATTATGACGGGATCATCCCCTATGCGGCGGAATTCACCGACCTGCCCATGGAGCTGGAGGAATTGAATGCCTTCACCAAGACCGCGCGGGACATTCCGAGATCCGAGGTGCCAAAGCTGAAGGCTCTGCTGGAGCAGTTCGAGGTGCAGGACATAGAAACGGCGATGCTCCTAACGGAGCATCTGGCCGATTACATCCTCACGCCGGGGATCAGCTCACCGCAGGAGGCGGCGCTGGATCAGCTCTGTTTCATCATGGACCGTGAAGAAGCCGTTCGGCTGATCCCGTATGTGAACCTCTTCAACTACGGCGAGACAGTCATCCATGCGGACAACGCCGCCCTCACATCCTACGGGCTGCTGCACCGCGCGGACTATGAGCCGATGCTCTCACCCATGCAGCAAAAACAGGAAAAGGAGATGACGATGCAATGACCAGGGAACAGATCCAACATGAAGGCGACCGGCCGCTGCCTTGTGCAGCACAGGAGGCATTCCGATGCAGACCGGATGCTCTGAGCGATGACGAAAAGACGATCCTCTCCGCCATGGTTCTGCAAAAGGGCGAGGCGGAGGCTGCGGAGATTTTCAGGGAGTCACCGGAGCATCTGCGTGATTACACGATCCTCAAGGGCGTCAACAGCTACGCCGCGCTGGGCAGATACTACCTCGCCAATGAGACTACCGTCCCGGAGGAGCTGTACGAGTACATGGATCTGGGCGCGCTGGGCTGCCGCTATGAGGACGAGCACCCCGGCGTGTTCATCGGCAGTGATTATGTGTGCTACCCTGCGGAGGAACAGGATCTTACCATGGAAATGCAGTAGCTGACCATATCTAAACCACGCCAGCTGCGCGGATAAGAACTACACCAAGGGGCCGTATTCCCGGACGGGGAAAAGCGGCCCCTTCTTTTTTGCGCTGATTTGACCTCCTGCTCCGGGATAACGGACCCGGAAAGGAGGAACTGTGCAGATCAACAAAGCCCTTGCAGAGTATCTTGACCTCTACCACAAGGGCGAGGCAAACGCCGTCACCAGCCGGGAGCTGGAGTGTGCCTTCCGAATGCGCGGCTCCGAGCTGCGCCGGGAGATCAACGCCCTGCGGGGCGACGGCATCCCCATCTGCAGCTTTGACGGCGGCTACTACTATGCCGCCACCGAGGAGGAGCTGCGGCGCACCATCCGGCAGCTCCGCAGCCGGATCAAGAAAATCGCATTTGCGGAGCGCGGCCTGTCCCGCACCTTGCCTGACTATGAGGACACCGGTCAGCTCTCCCTCCCGCTGGAGGGAGGTGACACTTCTTGAACAGCTTTATTCCCTGGGTGGGCGGCAAGGGCAAGCTGCTGTGGATCATCAATAAGCTGATGCCGGACCGCTACACCCGCTTCATCGATGTGTTTGGCGGCAGCGGCACGGTGACCATGTGCCGCCCCATCCAGCGCGGCTGCATAGAAGTCTACAACGACTTCAACGGCAATCTCACCAACCTGTTCTGCTGCGTGAAGAACCGCCCCATGGCACTGCTGGCGGAGCTTGGCTTCCTGCCGCTGAACACGCGGGATGACTTCAACGTCCTTTACAAGTTCTTCTCCAAGGGCGAGTTCACGGACGACTACCTGCAGGAGGAGATGGATCTGACGGAGGTTTACCTCAAGCCGCCCGACGCCGAGGTCATCCGCGCCCTTATGCTGGAGCGCACGCCCCGCGGGAGCATCCGCCGCGCGGCGGACTTCTTCAAGCTCATCCGCTACAGCTTCAGCGGCGGCGCCAAGTCCTTCGGCGGCAAGCCCTGCGACATCCGCCGTTTCTTTCACCTGATCTGGGAATGCTCCCGCAGGCTGGCGAATGTCATTGTGGAGAATAAGGACTTCGAGGAGGTCATCCGTCAGTACGACCGGGCAGGCGCCGTGATCTACTGTGACCCGCCCTACTACAAGGCGGAGAGCTGCTACGAGGTGGAGTTTCCCCCGGAGGATCATCAGCGGCTCCATGATGTACTGGTCACCTGTGAAGGATACTTCATCGTCTCCTACAACTACCAGGACTACATCTGCGAGATCTATCAGGACTGCTATATCTTCCGCACCTCCCGTCCCAACAGCATGTCCCAGACGGCAGGCAGCGAATATGAGGAGATCGTCATCACCAATTATGACCCCCGCAAAGCCTGCTGGCAGCTCTCCATGGATAGTCTGCTGGGCGGCGATGGCGACACCCGCTACGAGCTGATCCATGAGCCGGAGCATCCCTTAAAATCATGAACAATAAAAGGAGAAGCAGCATGAAATTTGTAAAATACAACGACAACAAGAGCGTCACCATCCCGCCCGCCGTTCTGACCGTCTGCGGGCTGGACGATGAGGGGAAGCTGGAAATGGCCGGCGCCAAGGGCGCGGTCATTTTGTCAAAGAGCGAGATGACCGCCATGGAGATGGTGCGCACGATCCTCGCCCTGACGGACCGCGCCGGACAGCTGATGCGGGAGCTGACGGACCTCTGCGGCAGCTGCGAGGGCTGCACCGAGGGGCACTGCACCTTCCGCGACGCGGACATCGAGGAGCTGATCCGCCCCGCCGTCACCGTTCCCGATTGGGCCAGAGAGGAAGCGGACATTGCGCCCGACGCCAAGCTGGACTGCCATGTAGACGAGGGCTCCGGTGTGATCACCGTGTGCGAGACATTTTACGACCACGACCTCTCCGATATTCCCGCCGAGCTGCTGGAGGCCCTGCGTAAATCCGGCTGCTGCCTGTCCGTACTGGAGGATATGCTGATGGAGAACGATGTTATCTACGATAAGTGATACCGTAGGCATTCAAAGAAGAAACGAGGCGAGAGATCCAAATGAATGAAACCTATCTCTATCCCTACTCGGCGAAGGAGGCCAGAGAACGAAATGAGCTTTCGCTCTGGAGGGAAAGCCATCGCGCCAACATCGCCTGCCGTGATGCCATCGAGGACGCCATCCGCCGGAGCTTCGACGGAATGCATCTGGACAAGGACTGTACCACACCCGTGCTGGACGAATACGGCTACAAGCGCACCGCATGGGTGCTTGCCAATACCCTGCATGAGCTCAAGTGGGACGGGCGTTTCAGCCCCGCCAATAAGCAGTGGGCTGAGCGGCGCTACATTCCGCAGGATGAGCGTCACAATGCCGAGATCACTGTTCGGAGCCACCCCGCCGTGCTGGATGGCTTTGTCAGTCTCTACCGCAAGGCGGTGCAGGCGTTAAATCTCTTCGGTGCGGAGCATTGCGTCGGTGACCGCGCCGAGCAGGACTTCACCGGCAAGGTGCTGGTGCTGTCGCCGGATACGCTGAAGGAATCCTGCTGGAGTCAGGCGGATCAACTCTGGTATGCCCATGACGGCTTCGGCTGCAGGCCCCATGCCATTGGCCGCTCGGTGCGCTGCACCTGTCTGGGTGACGGCGAGACGACTCGCTGGAATCGACACGAGTTCATCGGTGTGCTGGACGAAAAATACCTGCCGGACTGGGCGCGGGAGAAGCTCATGGAGCTGACCGCACCACGGCAGGAGGAACCGGCCGCAGGTGAGATGAAGCTGGAATGATCGGAGGTGAAATAAGTGCAGAGCATCTTCATTGATAACCATGACCGCGTCCTCTATTACAGCAATCCTGCCGGATACATCGCGGAAAAGGAGGCGGTGGTGGATACCATGTTCCAAACGCAGGAGCTGGAGCGTTTTCTGCAAAAGCAGGCAATTCCCATCCGCTGGGAGGACGGTGTCTATGACCGCCTCCTGCTGGGGCAGAGGGGCGGCCGCTTCGACCCGGAGGCTCCGCCTCTGAAAAGCTGCCGTGTGTGGCAGCTCACGCGGGACAGCCCCATCAATATGCGCTTCATCCCGTATGAAGCCCTTCTGGAGCGTTTCGGACAGCCTGACCGCAGGCACTACGAAACCGTCTATGACGGTCTGGTCGGGACCAATGACCCGGAGGAGATCTACACGCTCTTCCGCGACCCGGTTCCCGGCTACGACGGTAGACCCATCGGCATCTCGGATGTTCTGGAGCTGTACGACGCCGACGGCAGCGAGTTCTACTACTGCGACCGTGTCGGCTTCCGGCAGATCGAGTTTGCACCCCAGCAGGAAATGGATATGGGCCTGTGAAATGAGCACCTGACCGGGTGCTTTTTTCATATCAACATCAGAAATGGAGGAAAGAAAAATGCCCAAGAACCAGACCAAAGCAAGCACCCCCGTCCCCGCGCAGGAAAGCCGGTCCCTCGTGACCTTCGATGTCCGAGTTTATCCCGTGAAGGACAGCAAGTATACCCTCGCCAACGCCAATGTGGACATCAACGGCGTATTCGCCATTCGCGGCGTGAAGGTCATTCGCGGCGAGAAAGGCCCCTTTGTCGCCATGCCGCAGTACAAGGACAGCCATGGGGACTATCACGACATCTGCTTCCCCTGCACGAAGGAGGCTCGCCAGCAGTTCAACGATGCGGTGCTGAACGCCTACGAGCAGTCGCTCGGGCAGGCCCAGCAGCCGGACAATGCTCCCGCCGCGGAGCAGGTCATGTAAGTCACCCACAACATAAAACATATAACTTGGAGGAAATTATCACATGAAGAAGATTATTAAGAACACCGCCAATTCCATCCGCACCAAGGCCATCCGCCTTGCCGCCACCCGCCGCTCCGGTGAGGGCTACATCGACACCGCCGTCAAGATCCTCATCGCCGTGGTGCTGGGCGCGCTGCTGCTGGCGGGCCTCTACGCTTTGTTCGGCGATGTGGTCATGCCCACGCTGAACCAGCGTATCAAGGATATGTTCAACTACGCCGGCGCGCTGGGCGGCTGATCCGTGGCATCTGTCCTGCAGGGGACGCTGTTCCTCATCGGACTTATGAGCGCGGCATGGACGGATCTCCGGCGCAGGCAGATCTATGACCTTTCCGGTATCGTCATCGCAGGGGCGGGGCTGATTTCCTTCAGCCCCGCCCGGATTCTCGGCCTGGCGCTGGCCGTCCCATTTTGGCTGGCAAGCCGGAGAGGACGCGGCGGCATGGGAGATGCGTTCCTTATCGCCGCCTCCGGCTTCCTGCTGGGCTTTCTGCGCGGAGTCGCCGGACTGGTGCTGGCACTGGTGCTGTACTGCCTTTTCTACCTTGCAATAGCCGCCCTGCACAAGATCCGCAGGCAAGAGCGCCCACCGGAGAGCTATCCATTCGCGCCATTTCTTGCAGTGGGCTTCTTTACCGCATATATCATCTAAAACGAAGGAGGACTTGCTCCATGAGTATTTTCAAAAACCGCACGGTCATCGGCGTCATCTGCATTCTGCTGGCACTGGTGATCTGCTTCGGCATCACGCCGCTGTTCAATCAGAGCATCAGCCAGAAGGCGGAGATCGTCCGTGTGACGAAGGACATTCACGCCGGCGAACTCATCACCAAGGACATGGTCACAACGACCGAGGTCGGCTCCTATAATCTCCCCTCCGGCCTTATGACCGCGAAAGACAATGTAGTGGGCAAATACGCCAAGGCGGATCTTGCCGTTGGTGATTATATTCTCGCCGCCAAGCTCTCGGACGCGCCTGCCGCCGAGAATGCGTATCTCTATAATCTGGATGGCACGAAGCAGGCCATCTCCGTCACCATCAAGAGCTTCGCCACAGGACTGTCCGGTAAGCTCCAGAGCGGCGACATCGTATCGGTCATCGTGGCGGACTACCCGGAGGACGGCGAAACCACCATCCCCGCCGAGCTGCAGTACGTGGAGATCATCTCTGTTACCGCCAGCACCGGCTATGACGCCAATACCGGTGAAGCCACAGGGGAGGAAAAAGAGCTTCCCTCCACCGTGACCTTCCTCGTTCTGCCGGAGCAGGCCAAGGTGCTGGCGGAGCTGGAGCAGGTCGCCAAGCTCCATTTAGCACTCGTCTACCGCGGCACGGCAGACGGTGCAAAGCAGTTCATCGAGGCACAGGATGCACTCATCGAGGAGCTGTACGCAGAGCCGGAGGAAGATCCCATTGAGGAGGGCGAAGCCGCCGACCCCGCCGCAGCCACACCGGAGAGTGAGGTGACAGGATGAATTTCAGAAAGGCCAGCATCTTTCAGCGTGACACAGAGAAGCCGGAGGAGCAGAATGACAGCGGCGGTATGCTGGCGGTCTGGGGCAGCCCCGGCAGCGGAAAGACGGTAACGGCGGTGAAGATCGCAAAAATGCTCTCCGCCAGGAAGAAAAATGTCATCCTTTTGCTCTGTGACATGGCCGCACCCATGCTGCCGTGCATCTGTCCCGCAGACGCTCTGGAGAGCAAAGGCTCTCTTGCCGGCGTCCTGGCAGCCGCCCGCATCAGCGAGAACCTCATCAAGCATAACCTTGTCACCTTTAAGCGCAACAGCTGCCTTGCGGTATTGGGGCTGCTCGAACGGCAGAACGAGTACAGCACTCCGCCCTTTACGCAGAAGCAGGTGGTAGAGCTGCTGGACGGATTGCGTCAGATCGCGCCCTATGTCATCGTGGACTGCGGCAGCTACATTGCCAACGATATTCTCTCCGCCGTTGCGCTGATGGAGGCGGACAGTATCCTGCGCCTTGCCAATTGCGACCCCAAAAGCGTCAACTACTTTGCCAGTCAGCTCCCTCTGCTGGACGGGCCCGAGTGGGACATGGACAAGCAGTATAAGGTGGCGTCCAACGTGAAGCCCTACCAGGCGGCGGACCACATCGGCAAGGTGCTGGGCGATACGGCCTTCGTGCTGCCTTATTCGCAGGAGCTGGAGGAGCAGTATCTGGCGGGCAACCTGCTTGCCGACCTCACCCTCAAGGACAGCCGCCCCTTCCGCAAGGAGTTAGAGCGTATCATCGCGGAGGTGTTTTGAAAATGAGAAAGGAAAACTTATCGTCCCCCTCGGAGAGCAGGGGGTTCCCCAAAGGGGGATCGGCCCTCCTTTGGAGGCGCACCGCGAACGAAGTGAGCAGGCATTTTCCGCAGAAAATGTGTGCGCCTGGGGAGGTGTTTTAATATGGCTCTTGGCGAAAAGCGAAGCAGCTCGGTCTTTGCCACAGCTGCACAGCCGCGGGACGCGACGGAATATCAGGTCACCTCGGAGCCGGAGGTCGTCCCCGTAGTGGTGGACGACACGCCGCAGCGGACTCTGAACACCGATATTGGCGCGCTTAGGCAGGCGCACAACCTGTTCTTTACCCCGTCGGCAGAGGGCAGGGACTTCAATTCCGTGCTGCAGGAGGTGCAGGAATACATCTCCGGCGCCTACGCCGCACTTATCACCGAAGGCGGCGAGGACTCCAAGGAACAGCTCATGCGTTACATCACCAAGTACCTGCAGGACCGGCGTATCGCCGTAGCAGGCATGACGCAGACAGAGCTGGTGGACGCCATCTATTCCGAGATGGCGGAGTTCGGCTTTCTGACCCGCTATATCTACGCCGACGGCATTGAGGAGATCAACATCAACTCGTGGCGGGATATCGAGGTGCAGTATTCGGACGGTCGAAGCGAAAAGCTCACGGAACACTTCGATTCGCCGGAACACGCCCTCGCCGTCATCCGCCGTATGCTCCACGCCTCCGGCATGGTGCTGGACAACGCCAGCCCTCTGGTCACGGGACACCTGACCCGCAACACCCGTATTGCCGCTATGAAGTCCCCTGTGGTGGATGAGGATGTGGGCGTTGCCGCCTCCATCCGAATCGTCAACCGCCACAATCTCAGCCGTGAGGATCTGCTCCGCAGCGGCACAGCCACAGAGGAAATGCTGGACTGGCTTTCCGTATTTTTGCGCTATGGGATATCCATCTGCGTGGCGGGAGCCACCTCCTCCGGCAAGACCACGGCGGCAGGCTGGCTGCTGACCACGATCCCAGACAGCAAACGCATCTTCACCATCGAGAACGGCTCCCGTGAGCTGGAGCTGGTGCGGGAGGAAAACGGTAAGGTGACCAACTCGGTGGTCCACACCCTGACCCGCGACAGCGAGAATGAGCGTCAGCGGATCGATCAGATCGCGCTGGTGGATATCTGCCTGCGCTTCAACCCGGACATCCTGGTGGTGGGTGAGATGCGCGGCGCCGAGGCCAATGCCGCGCAGGAGGCCGCCCGCGTGGGCGTGGCGGTGCTGACCACCATCCACTCCAACTCCTGCGAGGCGACCTACCGCCGCATGGTGTCCCTGTGTAAGCGAGCCGTGGATATGTCGGACGAAACGCTTCTCAGCTATGTGACGGAGGCATACCCCATCGTGGTCTTCTGCAAGCAGCTGGAGAACAAGCAGCGCCGCATGATGGAGATCATGGAATGCGAGATCCTGCCCAATGGGGATCGCCGCTACAACACACTGTTCCGCTATGTCATCACGGAGAATCACATGGAGGACGGCAAATTCGTCATCGAAGGACATCACACGCAGGTGAACGAGATCTCCATGAGTCTGCGCAAACGCCTGCTGGAAAACGGTATGCCCAACGAGGAGCTGCAGGCTCTTTTGAAACCCAAGAAGGAGGTGAACGCCACTTGACAGCCCTGCTGCTGACTACGTGCGTCGGCATGATCACCGGCGCATTTCTTATCTTCCGTATCTCGCCCATGGATTTCACGCTGGGTGTGTTCCGCCGGTTGACCGCCGGGCCCAAAAGCATCCGGGATGAGATCAACGAAACCACTCATCGCAAAAAGCCCGGCCTCTTCCGCCGCGAGATATCGGAAGCGCAGACGGTCCTGCAAGCCACCGGCAAGGAGGAACGCTTTCCCGTGCTTTGCGCGGCATCCCTGCTGCTCTTTGCCGTGGGTGCGGGCATCGCCATCATCATGAATAACCTCTTGCTGGTGCCGGTGCTGGCGGCCGGCATGATGTTCCTGCCCTTTTGGTACATTAAGCTCACGGCCGGACACTACAGGAAAGCTGTTACCGCCGAGCTGGAAACGGCGCTTTCTATCATCACCACGGCCTACCTCCGCTGTGAGGATCTGCAGACCGCCGTGGAGGAGAACATCAACTACCTGAACCCACCCGTGCAAGGTGTGTTCCGCAGCTTCCTCACCCGCATCAAGCACATCGACCCGGATATGAATGCGGCGTTGGCGGAGCTGAAGTCGGCCATTGACAATGAAGTGTGGCGGGAGGGGTGCGAGGCACTCTCCGCCTGCCAGTATGACCACAGCATGAAAAGCACCCTTAATCCCATTGTGGCAAAGCTCTCGGATATGCGCATCATCAATGGGGAACTGGAGAATCTCGTATTCGCGCCTCGCAAGGAATTCATCTCCATGGCGGCGCTGGTGGTGCTGAATATCCCGCTGCTGTACTTTCTCAACAAGGACTGGTATGCAGCCTTGATGACCACCGTACCCGGCAAGGCGGTGCTGGCGGTCTGTGCCGCCGCTATCTTTCTCTCCTTTGCCAGAGTGGTCAAGCTGACCCAGCCCATTGAATATCGGAGGTGACGGACATGACGATTTTACTATTCCTTTTCGGCGTGGCCGTTGCCGCGGGCTTGTTCTTCATTCTGGCAGACATTCTGAAGCTGCCCCGCCTCTCCACGGAGAAGGCACTCCTGTCCGCAGGGCGAGCCGAGAAAAAGCGGATGAAGTCTCTGGACGCGATCTTCCTTGGCTGGGCTATCAAGCTCTCCAAGTTTATCCGTATGGACGAGTTCAAGCGTCACCGCATGGAACGCACGCTGAGTGCTGCCGGCATGGATATGACGCCGGAGGTCTACTTGGCCTATACCATCCTCAAGCCTGCCGCCGCGCTGCTGGCGGTCATTCCGTGTCTGCTGATTTTTCCTCTGCTCTCGCCCATCGTGGTGCTGCTGTCGATATTGCTTTACTTCAAGGAGAGCCGCAAGGCGGAGGAAAAGGTCACCGAACGCCGCGAGAAGATCGAGGGAGAGCTGCCCCGCTTTGTTGCCACAGTGGAGCAGGAGCTGGGAGCCAGCCGCGATGTGCTGACGATCTTGGAGAACTATAAGCGTCACGCCGGTCCCGACTTCGCCCGTGAGCTGGATGTGCTGACGGCGGATATGCGCTCGTCCTCTTACGAAGCGGCACTGGTTCGCTTCGAGGGCAGGCTGGCGTCGCCCATGCTCTCGGACATCGTGCGCGGGCTCATCGGCGTCCTGCGCGGGGATGACGGGCGCGTCTATTTTCAGATGCTCTCCCACGACATGAAACAGCTGGAGCTTCAGCGGCTCAAGGCGCAGGCAGCGAAGATCCCGCCCAAGATCCGTGTGTACTCCTTCGTCATGCTGGTCTGCTTTATGCTCATCTACATTGTGGTCATCCTCATGCAGATCCTCACCTCGATGGGAGGGCTGTTCGGATGAGAAACAAATGGAAGAAACGCTCCGGCGAGGGCTACATCGATACCTGCGTCCTCATCCTCTGCGCCATGCTGGTGATCGCATTGGCGGTGAAGGTGCTGCCGGTGTATGTGGCGAAGCAGCAGCTTGACACCTTCGCCGCCGAGCTGGTGCGGGAAGCCGAGATCACCGGCAGAGTCGGCAGTGAAACGACCTCCCGCGCGCAGGTGTTGTCTGAGCGGTTGGAGATCGACCCGGACATCCGCTGGTCCCGTACCGGCCGCATCCAACTCAATGAGGAGGTGACGGTGACGCTGACCATGGATGTGGACATCGGCTTTGGCGGGCTTGGCAGCTTCCCCATTGAGCTGACGGCACAGGCCAGCGGCAGATCGGAGGTGTACTGGAAGTGAGAAAACGACTCTTGCGCTCTCGCTCCGGTGAGGGCTATCCCATGGTCATTGCTGTGACACTCTGCCTGCTCATGCTCTTTATGGTCATAGCGGAATACTTTCGAGTGAACATCATCGTGCAGGGTGTGCGGGATGCTGTGCAGCAGGCGGTCATTGCCACGGTCAACGAGAACTATGACGATGTGTACCACTCTGTGCGGGAGGGCTATGCCGCAGGCTGGTTCCCGGAGGGGGACGGCGAGTGGTTCGAGTCCATCGACGCCGGTGACATCTATGGCAACCTGTCCTATATTCTTGGCCTTACCACAGATGGCGATGGCTACATGAAATACGCCGGAAATGAGCTGGAGTATACGCTCTCCGACCTGTCCGTTCATATCTCCAACAACGCCATCGCCTCAGGCCGGAGCGAGGGGTATCTCGCAACCGCCACCCTCCATCTGGAGGTCCCCACCCGCTTTGCCGGACGTGTGCTGCCGCCTGTAAGCCTAAATCTGCAGGTGCAGGCCAAGTATATCCCGAAGTTTTAGTTCTTTTCACTTCTGGCAGTAGACTTCCGAAGAAAGCTGTGGTATGTTCGGGATAAGAAGAAAAATCACTGACCCCTACAAAGGAGGAGTTCGACCTATGACAGACAAAACAAAACGCATCATCCTCATTGCGGCAGGCGTCCTGCTCTGCGCGGCACTGGTGGTGGGGATCGTCAGCCGCCTTGCGGCGGTGCCCATGCCCATCGACCCCGCCATCCCGGACGATACACCCAACACGAAAGATCCGGTGGTGAACATCAGCGATCCAGAGGTAAAAGTGGATAGCAAGACGGATGGCGAACAGCATGATCCCGGAAGGGATGCTGACAGCTCTGGTACAGAGCAGACCATTCAGGGTGCGCCCACCAAGCCGGATGCACCGGAGCATCCCGGCAAGACGGAAAAGGACCATGCGGTGGATGATGTGCCGGAAGCGGACCGCAACAAGGAAACGCCGCCCACCTACAAGCCGGAGCAGACTGAGGTAAAGCCCCAGCCCACAGAGCCTGCGGGCGGCAGTACCAATGATGCCGGACAGGTGTATGTCCCCGGATTCGGCTATGTAACGCCCAGCGGTCCCAACGATGGCGGAACACTGAATGATATGTATGAGAACGGCAACAAGATCGGTATCATGGGCGGCTGACCTCGCCCTTCCAAGAGAGACACGGCTGAGAAACGGTCGTGTCTCTTTTTATCTTCACGACTGGAGGAATGCGTATGAAAAGGATCATATCCCTGCTGCTGGCATTGGTGATAGCGATATCCGCCGCCGTTCCCGCCTATGCCACAGGAGATGGCAACTTTGACGGCGGTGGAGGCAGCATGGGGGACGGTACCAAGACCAACTACTGGAATCCCGGCATGGACGGCGTGAGAGTGTCTATCGTGGATGTAGGTTCCCATTCTGTGGTGCGAACCCCTATTGACTTAACCAACAAGGTTCCTATAGCAAATGTTGCTCACTTCGGAAAGGTGTCCAAGTTGTCTTACAATGCAGGACGAGGATTGTCCGTATCGGTCAGCGGGTATTCCTATCGAAACCCAAGTCAGAGTCTGCCCAAGATCATCTCTACGAGCAGCAGTAAGGCCAGCATCGCCGCGATTCGCAGCTATTTCACCGATGAACAGGTCATCCGAGCGATTGCCGGATATGTGGGAATCGACTTTGATTTGCTTATCAGTGGAGATTACAGAATCGTGGTGGAGCCGCTGGCCTATCTTTGCTACAATGGTCAGCAGTTTGCCATGACCGCCACGGAAGCGGCTCTGTATGACCAGGTCGTCAACGGAGATCTCAGAAAGAAGCTGGGGACGCTCACCCATAAAAATCTGCCGCTGGCGATTTTTCTGGAGGAAGCGGATCTCGGCTACACTGCATGGTCCGGCAGCCGCACGGATAAGGCGTCCAACGGCGACATCATCTCCTCTCTTGGTATCGGCATCGTCCGCTTCAACGAGGTGACCACGCCGCCCGAACCCGGCGAATATGACTACGAATACCGCGTCAACACAGAAGTCATCACCTCCGTGGAGGTGCGCGGCGGACAGTCCGACCCGGACAACCCCGTATCGGTACGCTTTAACATCCAGGGAAGGACTTACACTGTCAGCAATGTCTACTACCCAGATGGTGACAGCCAGCTGGCATGGGTGCGCTGGCGTACTCCCGCGGAACCCTGCGTCATAACGATTTCCGTCAGCGTGTACGGCGGCGGCTCGGCGCAGGGCACCATCACCTGCAATATCGTGGATCTGGACGGCAATGACCCGCCCAATCCCCTGGCGGATGACCGCAACAACGGCTTCAGGCCGGCGTCTGTTCCTGAAAAGGAGCAGGTGACCTCGGCGTCCTGGGGCATCTGGTCACCGTGGTGGCAGGAGAATTGGGAGTGGGTAGAAAACTGGCAGAAATGCTGGCACACAGACCGCTGGACGGATGCGGATGGCAAGACCCACAGGGACCGCTGGTACCATTGGGTGGATAACGGCTGGTGGGAGGATCACGGCTGGTGGGAGTTTGACTACAACGGCTACTCTGCAAGCTTGGCCGGCAGTATGAAGATCACGCCGGATGAGAAGAGCCCCACGGCGACCGCATCCACGCTGAAAAGCGGCTATGGCGTTCAGGAGAAGATGACCGCAAAAGTCACCACAAATCAGAGTGCGGCGGTGACGGCGGCGCAGAATGCCGTGACCTATTTCCCGGAGTTTGGCTATGAGAGCTATTGGCGGCTGCTGGAGGCAGAAATCTCCGGGCGAAGCACGACCTTCCAATTCAAAGCCAATCCCTACAGCACCTACAACCGCCGCACCCACTTCACGCCCATTTGGTACCCGGACGGCAGCTATACACCCTACACATGGCTTCTGGATTGCTGGACGCCGGCAGGAATGCTTTCCATGAACCTGACGGACCGCGTCACCATCCGGGGGAATCTCTGGGAGGAGTGGCATATTGCTCCCGCAAAACAACGATAGAAATGGAGGAACTTATGAGAAAAAAGAGAATCCTGATTCTGACTGCCCTCGTGCTGCTTCTGTGTTGTGCTTTTTCCACCACTGCCTTTGCCGCAGGCACGGGCGATGTGGCCGGTGCGGTGGAAAGCACATGGCAGACGGCATCCGGTCAGATCAAGACCGTGGTGAACAATGTGGTCTTTCCCGCCATCGACCTGATCCTGGCGGTATTCTTCTTCGCCAAGCTTGGTACGGCTTATTTCGACTTCAGAAAAAGCGGCCAGTTCGAGTGGACGGCGCCTGCCATCCTGTTTGCCTGCCTGGTGTTCACGCTGACGGCTCCGCTGTACATCTGGCAGATCATCGGGATTTGAGGTATAGGCAATGACTTTTTACGAACAGGAGCTTCGGAAGATCGTCGGAGAGCGGTACCCTGACGCCACTTATGTGGGCAGAGCCTGCTATGTCCGGTTGGACGAGATGAATCGGGCAAAAATCCAGTTTGTCACTACCGGCATCGCAAATCAATACAGCGCTCTGCGACTGACGGTACTGAATCGTCAGGAGGGTGATGTAGACAATCTGCTGCTTCGCTTTTCTGACTTGTTCGGCAAGAAGATGGTGAATAATCCCAACTTCCGGGATGGGGTTATCCCTCACATTTGGGATGACTATGGAAAGGTGAGCTGGTATGTATACCACCCCACCCGGCAGGATTATGAGGTGCTGTCCGATGCGGTGGTGAACTATCTGGAGGTGTTTCAGGATATAAGCCAGTCCGCTGACCGGGCGTGGGAGCAGACAATGTAACAAAAGCGTGATTTGAAGGCCGTACCAGCTGTACGGCCTTTGCCATATCCCAAAGCAGCTGGTGCGGCCTCACCCGGAGGTGAAACCGATCAATGTTCATTTGGGATTTTGTTGCCGCCAAGGTGTTAGGCCAGATTGTGGACTGGTTCTACAGTCAGATCGTAGGCTTTCTCGGCAACTTCTTCGCAGAGATGGGAAACATGGGCGCGGAGCTCTTCACCATGGATTGGGTGCAGAGCATCGTGCTGTTCTTCTCCTATTTGGCATGGGCACTCTACGGCACAGGATTAGTGGTGGCCTGCTTTGAAACCGGCGTGGAGTATTCCAGCGGCCGCGGCAACATCCGCGAGACCGCCCTCAATGCCATCAAGGGCTTTATGGCTGTCAGCCTCTTCACCGTCGTTCCGGTCCGGCTTTATGAGCTGTGCGTTTCTCTGCAGGGGACCTTCACCGCGGCGCTCACCGGCTATGGGACATCCATCGGGGATGTGGCCGGAGAGGTCATGCAGGAGTTCAATGCCGTGGAATCGATATCCGATCTGACGGCAGGGCCGCTGCTGGGCTTCGGCAGCATCACCAGCGGGATCATGATCCTGTTCTGCATCATCCTTATGGCGTATGCGATCATCAAGGTCTTCTTCGCCAATCTGAAGCGCGGCGGCATCCTGCTCATCCAGATCGCCGTGGGAAGCCTCTATATGTTCAGTGTCCCTCGTGGATATACGGACGGCTTTATCCAATGGTGCAAGCAGATCATCGGCCTATGCCTGTCGGCATTTTTGCAGGCGACGATTCTTGTCGCCGGACTTATGGTGTTCAAGGATCATGCCCTGTTAGGGCTTGGACTCATGCTCTCCGCCGGTGAGATCCCCCGTATTGCGGGAGCCTTTGGACTGGATACCTCCACCAAGGCAAACCTCATGAGTGCTGTCTATACCGCGCAGGCCGCCGTCAACACCACGCGCACGGTCGTACAGGCGGTGGCGAAGTGAGCAGACTGACGATGGGCAGCTTGTTCGATGGAATCGGTGGATTCCCTTTGGCCGCGATCCGCAGTGGCATCACACCGGTGTGGGCGTCGGAGATTGAAGCCTTTCCCATTGAGGTGACAAAGCTGCGTTTCCCCGACATGGTCCATGTGGGCGACATCACAAAGCTGAATGGCGCAGAGCTGCCGCCCGTGGACATCATCTGCGGGGGCAGCCCATGTCAGGATCTGTCTGTTGCCGGCGCAAGGGCAGGTCTTGCGGGGGCGCGTTCCGGCCTTTTTATGGAGCAAATGCGGATCGTGCGGGAGATGAGGGCGGCCGACCAGAAGCGAGGCCGTTTCGGTGTCGATATCCGTCCACGCTGGATGTGTTGGGAGAATGTGCCGGGTGCTTTTTCAAGCGGGACACCGAAGTACGAGGATTTTCGGATCGTGCTGGAGGAGATCGTGCGGATCTGCTTTCCCAATGAGCTTATCCCAAGCCCCTATCCTTACGCATGGCCTGACGCCGGTGAGCTCACGGCAGGCGGTGCGTTTTCTCTTGCATGGCGCTGTCTGGACGCTCAATTTTGGGGCGTCGCGCAGCGTCGCAAGCGTATTTTTCTCCTTGCTGACTTCGCTGGACCGCTTGCGCCGCAGCTTTTATTTGATGTATTTGGCAAAACGGAAAACTGCGGGAAGGAGGTCACATAGATGTACCGATTCGATGCAAACGGGCAGCTGACGATGCTTGAATTGGAAGCAGCCGAAGGGACCGGGGCTCTGCCCAAGCGCAGACCGGGCAGGCCGGACTCCGAACTGGTTTCGATCCCGTATTTCCACCTGGATCTGGTATCCGGTTCTGTCGACCTCTTCGGGCAGCGCCACTGGGAGCTCCGATCTCCATGGCGCAAAGGGAAACGCCCCCTCAATACCGGGGCTGCCCCCCGTCGTCCGATCCGAGTCCCGCTCTCCGGCATACTGGAGGCAAACCCGGCGCAAAAGTATTATCTGTCGAAAGTCGCCTGCATTGGCATCCTGCGCCGCGCCGTTGAGCGCGGAAAGGAGTTGCCCCAAAAGCTGGAACGGGCATTGAGAATTCAGGCGGGGCTCATGCGCCCGGACGGACAGCCCACAGGATTAGAAGCGTACCACATCAACCAGCGAGACGAGGGCATCGACCTGCACGGCGTGTCAGGCGCATTGTTGGCAACGACGAATATGCAGATGCAGACCTTCGTGACACAGCCGGACGAAGCTGTGGAGGGCTTTGACGGCTACAACGGCGACCTGACCGGCGATGTAGCGGCCACGCTCGGCGTCAACTGTGGGATGTCCACCGGCAGAAACGGCATCATGGCCTTTGCCGCCAATCAGCGGGATGAGGTGCGGGATCTGCGCGATGTGGCGGGCGCGTTGCAGGCACAGCCGGGAATGAAGCAGCAGACCTTCGTCGCCGGTTTTTCTGCCGGGGCAGGTGCCAGCGCGGGAGGCATTGGATACAACGAATCGGTTGCTCCCACACTCAAGGGCAGCCCCGGAGGGAACTGTATGCCGTCTGTTTTGTGCCTCAACGACCAGGGCGGCAGCGTGATGAATTGCTCTGAAAATATATCCGGCACGCTGCGGGCGCAGGAGCATGGACATCAGCCTCTTGTTTACGAAAATCACGGCATTGACAGCCGCTACACCGGCCCGCACAAGGTAGCCCCTACCATGTCCGCACGATACGGCACGGGCGGCAACAACGTGCCGCTGGTCGAGCAGGAGACAGATGCCATCTGCATTGCAGGCAATACAGTCGACCGGCAGCCGCAGAACGGCGGCAACGGTCTTGGCTGTCAGGATGACTTGGCGTATACTTTGACCGCCACAGACCGCCACGCGGTCTACAGCCGCCAGCGTGTGGATGACTTTCGGCATAATGATGTGGCAAGTACCCAGAGTGCCCGTCAGTACAAGGACGCAACCGACCTGATTTGCCAACAGGCAGAAGCCTGTGCCCATCTTATCCGTCGTCTTACTCCGCTGGAGTGTGAAAGACTGCAGGGCTTCCCGGACGGCTGGACGGATATACCCGGTGCTTCGGACAGTGCCCGTTATAAAGCGTTGGGCAACAGTGTGGCGATACCCTGCGTGGAGTTTATCATGTCGCGCATCGCTGCCGCGCTTTTATGAAGCACAGCGTTGACAGCGGGGGTTAAGTCGGGGTATAATATCCCTGAAAGACGAGGTGACAGACATGGATAACAGGGAGCAGCTAAGGCGCATCACGGAACTGACCGAGCAGATCGCCGGACTGCCGAAGGGGTATCTTTCCAAAAAAACCATCGGCGGAAAGGTCTATTACTATCACCAGTGGTCGGAAAACGGCGTCAAGCAGAGCCGCTATCTGCACGACAGTGAGATCGCACCGCTGGCAGATAAAATCGAAAAGCGCAAGGAACTGCAGGCGCAGCTGCGCATGCTGAAATCACAGAAAAGCAGACGAAATGAGGCGACAGGTATGAAATGCACCTTTATGCATAAACGAACCCCCGTGGCAGAGCTCGAGCTGGACGATGTGACCGGCTTTATACAAAAAATTGGCAGTGTCTACGCACCGGAGCATCTGCCTATCGGCATCCCTGTGCGAAACGAGATCGCCGACCGTGCGGCGTTTAACGACTGGTGGCGGGATCGCTCTATTCCGGCAAGCCGCAGCGGTGTGCGGGAAGCACTGGAATCGTTGGGGGTGGCAGACACCAAAATGCTGCTCGTCCGCTGCTACGGGCTGAGCCTCTCGGATCAGTACTGGATCTGTCCGGAAGGCGCGGAGCTTCGGTGGGAGGACATCAACTTTTTCCAAAATGATTTCTCGGAGGACATCGGAGATGTGCTGTTCGGAGAAAGAAAGAAGAAGGACGCGCTCAATTTCAGCTCCCCCGACAGCACATCGGACGGCAATCTGAAAAAGCGGTGGAAGATCATCGATGGGAAGCGATGCCTGATCAAGGGCGGCAGCAACCCGTTCCGGCAGCAGCCGTTCAACGAGGTGATCGCCTCCGGCATCATGGAGCGGCTCGGCATTCCTCATGTATCGTATACAGTCATCTGGAGCAAGGATGCACCCTACTCGGTCTGTGAGGATTTTGTTACGGAGAATACGGAGTTGATCCCGGCGTGGAGGCTGCTGCAGGCGAAAAAGCAGAAGAACAGCACCTCCCGATACCGGCATCTATTGGAGTGCTGCGAGCTGCTCGGCATCGGGAACATTACGCCGTTTTTAGACCGGATGCTGGTGCTGGACTATATCATCGCAAACGAGGATCGCCACTTCAATAACTTTGGGGCACTGCGAAACGCGGAAACGCTGGAATGGCTCGGTATGGCCCCGATCTATGACAGCGGCTCCTCCCTTGGCTATGATAAGATGCCCGGTCAGATGCGCTCGGAAAAGGATGTGATCTGCAAGCCCTTCAAAAACCACCACGCCGAGCAGCTGAAGCTGGTGACCGATTTTGATTGGATCGACTTTGATCGCCTCTCCGATGTAGACGAGCTGATCTCCGGCGTATTGTCTTGCGAGGAAGCTGCCGACTATATCGATGAGGGACGTATCCATGCGATCACGGAAAGCGTGCAGCGCCGGATCGGTCATCTGCAGGAGCTTGCGATGACGCAGACGCCACGGCAGCTCGATACCACCGAGGACGATGTCCGAGAGGAAGTTGCCGCGGATTACGCACCGAAAATGGAGCTGTGATGCAAATACAGCGTAAGAGCAATGGATCAGCCGCTTTGCGAATCGCAGAGCGGCTGATTTTTTATCCGCTTTCCTGTTGACTGTGGGCGGCATAGCCGCTTTGGTGGTATCGCTTCTGTTTTGCCATGCTTCTTCGTTAGACTTGGTGAATAGCTTTCCGCGCCTTCTTCCGGTATGCTTGGCTTGCAAAATCGAGGAAAGGAGCAGAACCGATGGAGGGAAAAAAGAACCTCTGCGCCATGATTTCCACCGATCTCCACGCAAAAATCATGGCAGAAAAAGAACAGCTGGAGCTGAACACTCTGGCGGAATATGTGGAGCGCATCTTCACCGAACACTTTGAAGGAGGGCAGATCAGCATGAAAGCAGAGCGCACCTTGGCGGTACAGATCCCGGCGGAGCTCTTCGAGCGGCTGAAGGAATATCTGGCAGCCCGCAACCTCAAGCAAAAGCAGTTCCTCATCCAGCTCATCGAGAATGCGCTGGATGACACGGAAGCGGAATAACCATTCATCATAGGAGGTCGCGGGAACACCTGCGGCCTCCCTCATTCTCATTGGAGGTAATCAGCCATGTACATTTACCCGGACAACCTGTCCGCAAAGGCCACGCTGTGGCTGTGGGAGCTGCGGGACATCGGCATCATCGGCGTGGGACTTCTTCTCTCCGTCCTGGCGCTGACCCAGACCGGCATCGCCCTGCCGCTGGTGCTGACGGCAGTCTTCGCCTTCCTGACGATCCGGCATGAGGGCACCAGCATTCTGGACTTCATCCGCTATGCCGCTGCCTTCCTGATCACAAAACAACAATATTACGAATGGAGGCTCGACTCATGAGTAGAAAGCAGAAAAAGAAAGATGCCCGTGAGCAGTCCACCCGGCAGCTCATGGGCATTGATGATATCACCGACTATGGCATCGCCACCCGCATGGGAGAACTGGTGTTCTTTGCCATCAAGCCCACCAATATCTCCGTTCTGCCGGACACCGGCGTGGGCGCAAGGATCTATGCCCTGCTCAATGTGGTCAAGGGTATGGCGGAGATCGAGATGTTGGCGCTGAATTCGAAGGAGTCATTCGAGAACAACAAGGCATTCTATCGCCAGCGGGCAAACGAGGAGGAGCTGCCCGTCATTCGAAAGCTGCTGGAGCAGGACAGCAAGCATCTGGATTGTATTCAGGTGCTCATGGCATCCAGCCGGGAGTTCTATATCCTCGTCCGGCTGCAGGGCAAAAAGGAATCCGATGTGTTCAGCTACCTCTCCCGCATCGAAAAGAGCATCAAGGATAACGGCTTCACCGTCCGTCGTGCCACCGAGGAGGATCTCAAAAGGATGCTGGGAGTCTACTTTGAGCAGAACGTGACCACCGAGCGGTACGAGGATCACGACGGCGAACGCTGGATTATCATGGGCGAATAAGGCGCAAATTAGGGGTTGCGGGAGTGTGGATTTTTTGTTATAATATACGATATTAGTAGCTAATGCGCTCCGATGCAGGCTGGGAGGCACCAGCCCAAATCAAAAACAGCTATAATTTTATGCATTAGGAGCGATGTAATGATGAACAAAACTATTTCGGTATTTGATGAAGCGGGCAATTACATTAAAGATGTCTTCCCCAGATATGCAATTCAGAGAGTCCTAAAAGGGCAGGCTATTTGGATAAAGCGTAGCTCTGCCATTCAGGTACTGAAGCCATGTCCAATCCTTTCCGCCTTCCCCAGTATTGGAGTCTCTTTTCCTGTCCGCGATGCCATGAACAAACTAATTGCGCTCTTCCCAAATGATCCATATGCGCGTTACAAAGCCGCCGGTGCCCTTGGCGGGGCATCGAAGCACGAATGCCTTTCCTTGGACAACAACGGTGTATGGATTAGAATAAAATAAATCCTAAAACCGCAGCTTCGAGATGAAGCTGCGGTTTTTTCACGGAAGAAAGGACTGGGAGTTTCTATGAAAAATCAAAAGTTCATAAGGAAAACAAACAGTGAGGATACAGGTATCAAGTCCTTCCTGGATATGATCGCACCCTCCGTTGTGAAATTCAATCCCGACCACTTCATCTGCGGCAACACCTTCCGCTGCGTGTGGGCTCTGCGGGAATACCCTACCCAGACCGACGAGCAGGCTCTGCTGCGGCATCTGGGCGAGAAGGACGGCATCACCCTGCGTATCTATACCCGGCAGCTCACACCTGCCGAGGAAAAGCGCATCATCCAGAATGCCGCCAACAAAAACCGCATGGGCAGCTCCAACACAAATGACCTGCAGCAGACGATCACGGCGGAAAGCAATCTGCAGGACATGATCTCCATGGAGGGCAGCCGCCACCGCAACAAAGAGCCGTTGTTCCATTGTGCCGTTTACATCGAGCTGACCGCTTCGGATCATAACACGCTCAAGCTGCTCCAGACCGATGTGCTGACGGAGCTGGTGCGAAGCAAGCTCAATGTGGACAGGCTCCTGCTCCGCCAGCAGCAGGGCTTCTGCTGCGCCAGCCCTGTGGGATACAATGCCTTCGGAGCGCAGTTCGAGCGTGTCCTGCCGGCAAGCTCTGTAGCAAATCTCTACCCCTTCAATTACAGCGGTAAAACGGACGCAAAGGGCTTCTATGTCGGACGGGACAAGTACGGCAGCAACATCCTCGTGGACTTCGATCAGCGCGACGAGGACAAGACCTCCGCCAACATCCTTATCCTCGGCAATTCCGGTCAGGGCAAAAGCTATCTGATGAAGCTTCTGATCCTCAATCTGTTGGAGTCCGGCAAATCCATTATCACGCTGGATGCCGAGCATGAGCAGCAGGAAATGTGCGAGGCTGTCGGCGGCTGCTTTGCCGACCTTATGGCTGGTAAGTACATCATCAATGTGCTGGAGCCGAAATGCTGGGATGACGGCGGCGACCCGGACGATAAGGCCGCGCCGGAAGCCTTCCGAAAAAGCACCCTGCTGGCGCAGCACATTTCCTTCCTCAAGGACTTCTTCCGCGCCTACAAGGATTTTTCGGATGCCCATATCGACACCATTGAGATCATGCTCTCCAAGCTGTATGGAAAATGGGGCATCACAGAGCGGACCAATTTCCGCCGTATGCGCTCGGAGGACTATCCCATCCTCTCTGATCTCTATGACCTGATCGAGGCGGAGTACAAAAGCTATGACATGGCCGCCCACCAGCTCTACACCGAGCAAATCCTGCGTGAGGTGCTGCTGGGGCTGCACTCCATGTGTAAGGGCGCGGATGCGCAGTTTTTCAATGGACACACCAACATTGCCTCCAGCCGCTTCCTTGTTTTCGGTGTGAAAGGACTGTTGGGCGCGGCGAAAAATGTCCGCAACGCCATGCTGTTCAATATTCTGTCGTTCCTGTCGGATAAGCTGCTGACCGAGGGCAATACCGTGGCGGCGCTGGACGAACTGTATATCTGGCTGTCTAATCCCACGGCCATTGAGTACATCCGAAACTGCCTCAAGCGTGTGCGCAAAAAGGAATCCGCCATGCTGCTGGCAAGTCAGAATCTGGAGGATTTTGACCAGGAGGGTATCCGTGAGATGACAAAGCCGCTGTTCAGTATCCCGCCCCACCAGTTCCTGTTCAACGCAGGCTCCATTGACAAGCGCAGCTATATGGAGATGCTCCAGCTGGATGAGGCGGAATACAACCTCATCAAGTTTCCCCAGCGCGGCGTCTGCCTGTACAAGTGCGGCAACGAGCGGTATCTGCTGGAAGTACATGCTCCCGCCTACAAGGAAAAGCTGTTTGGCACAGCGGGTGGTCGCTGATGGCAGTAACTGCAGGTATGATTGCCAAAGCCGCGGCGACAGCCCTTTCCAATGAGAAACTTCGCAAAGGAATCGGCTGGGGGCTGGTCGCTGTTTTCTCGCCTGTCATCCTCCTGATCGCCGCGCTGTGCTCCATCGGTACAGGCGGTGCGAACCACAACAACCAGGCGGTAGCCGCAGCCTTCTATGGCGTGAGTTACTCAACAGAAGTACCCGCAGAATTCCGGTATCATATTGAGGAGATGCGCTCCGCGTTTTCTCTTCTGGATTCGGCGGTCGCCTCCGTCAATGGGCGGACGGAAGGCGGAAACAGCCTTGACCCGATCCGAGTCAAGGCTGTTTTTTATGCCCTCTGCTTTGGCGAGAACGCTCCCGGCAGACGTGCAGCGAATCGCTTTGTAGAGTGCTTCTACAATTGGGAAACCCGTACCCGCACGGTAGAAGTGGAGAGCGAGGATGGCACGGTTACCAGTACAACAGAAGAATACACCGTCGCTGTTCCGGTTTCGTTATATCAGGCGTATGCAAATCTGGAAGCGGAGCTGGGCCGGACGATCACGGAGGACGATAAGAACAACATCAACCACATTTATTCTATGATCGCCGGCACCGCAGGCGGCGGCAGCTACAGCGGCGAGTTCCTTCGCGGGGATGGAAGCAGTATCGACTTGGACATCTCCGCCTTTGTTGATCCCGCCAATAAAAATGCAGCCGACCTTGTGACCTACGCCATCCACGCATGGGAGTCCGGCTGGGGCTATGTCTGGGGCACCTATGGTAATGTGCTGACGGAGTCACTCCTCACCTACAAGGTGTCGCAATACCCGGACGGTGTTGGCAATCACGAGGACATCATCCGCGCCAATTGGCTGGGCGGCAGAACTGCCGACTGCGTTGGACTTATCAAAGGCTACGGCTGGCTGTCCCCGGAAACGATGACCATCGACTATGGTACCCATGGGATGCCGGATATCGGCGCAAACCAGATGTACTATAACGCCAAAGAATCCGGACCCATTAGCACAATGCCGGACATCCCCGGCCTTGCGGTTTGGCATGAGGGACACATCGGTGTTTACATCGGCGGCGGTCAGGTCGTTGAGGCCATGGGAACCAAGTACGGCGTTGTCAAAACAGAGTTGGCTGGCCGAGGATGGACGCACTGGCTGAAGGTGCCGTATATCAATTATGACTGAGGAGGATCGAATGGAATTTCCAAAAGATGAAGTAAAGAACAAAATCGTTTGGACAAAAGGCGCAGACTTTACTGACGGATCACCTCGATACACCTTCGAGGGACGCGACCCCGCCACGACCTATGAACGATTTCAGGTCGTTATCTATACAGAGCGGGAGCTCCGATATGCACACGACCCCGGAAGCCTCTGCAATCACTATTATGGTTATGTGCGCGACGACAAAATGGAGTGTGCTGAAACGATTGGACCGTACTATTCTGTACGGGAGGCAAAGTGGAGAACACTGGAATTGTTTAATTCGTTCGTGCAGCAATACGCCGCTCAAGAATTAGACAGTACTACACCGGAATCAGCGGATTACGGACATGATGATCAGCAAGAGCATCTTCAATACCAATGGGCAGGGGGAACACCGCAGAGGAAGTATGCAGATATGCTGGACAACCTGATTCCGCAGCACGATGCGCACACCACTGCCGCGTGGATCGCCTTCGCTGAGGCGTTGGCAGACGGTGTGGAAAACGGCTTTGAGCGAGAAGCGGCCTCGCTGGTCGCGGCCTTTCAAGAGATCTCCGAGCGATTCGATCCCAAAGTGGTGAACACGATCTATCAGATCATCCATGTACCGGACAACACCCTGCTGAGTAACGAGATCATACCGGCAGCAGAGGCAGCAGAGCAGGGTGCGAGTGTACAGGAGATTTCCGACATGGCGGCAGACGGTCTGTTCGGAGGCGGTCCAATGCCCACGCTGAAGATGTAGGAGGAATGAGACATGGCCTATGTGAAAGTAACCCCACCGTCCGTGGTCTATCATCTGACGAGGATGGAAAACCTCGACAGCATTCTGGACGACGGCAAGATCAGCCGTTTCCTGGACAGCGAGTGCTGGTTCTGTGAGAGCCTCGGCAAAATGAAAGCGTACATGGAACAGACCGTAATGTGTGAGGGAAAGCCCTACTATGCCGTGGGCGGGCAACTCTGCCGCTATCCTAAATTTGTGCCGGAGGACTATGTTCTTCTCAAGCTCACGCCCTGCGGCTACGAAGATAATTGGTACCGCTGGAATCAGGAGATCCCTCCCGGCAGCCCGAAAGAGCTGGTGCAGGCGGCGAAGGAATTTTCAGGGCTGAAGATCGGCTACCGCGGCGACCTCACCTTCCGCAACGCGGAGGTCATCGATGTGGCGCTATTTCTTACGGAGGAGATCGTGCAGGGCGAGTCGGTACAGACCACATCGGAACTGCAGGAGCTCCTATTTGAACACATCGAGCGTGAACAGCGGGAATACACCGATTCTCTCTACCGCATGACACAGGGGCAGCTCATTGCCAACGCCGGGGAGATCGAGGCAACCCGGATTTGCTATAATGCCCTGCTCACCGCAGTTTTTGAACGGGAGCAGTTGATCCTGCTTCTCTCTAATGACAAACCGCTGACCTCTGTAAGAGAGGCGTGGCAGGCAGAGCAGGCTGAAAACTATGACATGGAGTTCAGTCACACAATCCTACGGTTCTGCGAGGACATCCGGCAAGCGCAGCAACCGGAAATGACAATGTGAGAAACGAGGGGAATATGGACGATATCAGAAATACCTCTGCTCTCTTCGTCGGTGGACAAGATACAGCGCCCCATACAGAGCGGACGGCACGGGAGCTTTGGCAGCTTCTGTTCCAAAAGACAGAGAACGAGATGGCAGGGTACATGAACCGGCTCGACCAGCTCTCTCGTGACGAATTGATTCAGGCTGCAGATGAGATCTCCGCCATGATGACCTGCCACTCCGAGCTGATGGCGTTTGGAGAAAATCTTTCCCGCAAGAAGATGATTTTTCTGCTGCAGCAGGAGAAGCCACTGGAACTTCTGAGTGAGGCTTGGATGGAGCATCAGACTGTGGATGTGGGCGAGACCTTCCAAAGTCTGCTCACAGGTCTATATGACGAGACACGGCAAACGCAGGTGCGTGATATGGTTTATGCAATACAGCCGAAGACTATTGAGGAACTGCTGACAAGCTATCCGGATGATTACTTTCAGCTCATGACGCCGTGCGGTTTTGTGGATCTGACTCCTTCCGAAACGGAGAAGCTCTTACACGGCGAAGCGACTATGGCACATCCCGGAGTCAGCGGATGTCAGATGCCGGTCGAGGCGCAGGAACTTCTGGAGATGGAGGTGCTGTCCTTAAAAAGAGACGAGCATGGTTGCTGGTATGCACTGACCGACCACCCACAGCAGAAAATGGAGCAGGCTCCGCAGGAGCCGCAGATGTTGTGATCGGAGGTGCGTTGCATGAACATGGCTCGTTATGAGCAGGAAACCATTATCAGCTTTAACGAGGAAGAAAAGACCGCCGGTATTTACACCCACAACAAGGTACTGCGTCAGAAGCTGGCAGCACTGGCGCGGGACAGACCGGAGGACTGCAGGCTCGTCAAAGCGTCCCGCAGCGGACGGGCAGTTGACTACACCATTCCAAAATCATGGATAAAGATCGTACCGCCTCGGATCGCAAGTGAAGCGCAAAAAGCAGCTCTTGCAAGGGCTCGGAAAGCGGCAAGTAAGCCGCTATGACCCCTGCGCGCGCAGCGTTTCAACAACACCTGTCTCGTGCCGAGGGTAGTTACACCACCCACAACACAAAAACGCCGAAAATAGCATATAGAAGGAGGACACGCACATGAAAAAAGCAACTGTCACCGTCACCTTTGACGATGAGAAGCTGGGCGCACTGGAGTTCTCGCTCCGCAAGGAACACTCCTCTGTGCAGGAGCACTTGGAAGATGCGCTGAACGCTCTGTATGAAAAAACCGTACCGGAGCCGCTGCGGGAGTATCTGGACAGCAAGGCCGCGCCCGCGGCGGTGAAACCCAAGCGTCCTGTCAAGCCCGCCGCACCCAAGCCGCAGAGCAGTGAGCCGAAGCCTGCGGCTGTGAAGGAGGGCAACTGAGATGGCGGATCATGTAGACATCACACTGTGGATCGACCGGCGTTGGAAGGAAGCCATCGAGAAGCATCTCAAAGGTGAAACCTTGCAGGAGCATCTGGAAGATGTGCTGGATGAGCTGTGCAACCAGCTCCCGGAGCAGGAATACAAACGCATCAGTGCCGAGATCTACGCAGAGGATGCCGCAGAGCGTGAAGCGAGGGAGGCCGCCCGCACCTACGCCGCCTACCATGTGACGGAGCACGGGCAGGAGTGGTACTTCAAGACCTCGCCCGGTGAGGAGCTGTTGGTCGCCTGCAAAAAGCTGCGCGGCTATGTCGCCGCAGAGAAAGGCACTGCGCCGGACAAATTTATCGGAATGTTTTTCGGCGGGCAACCCATCACAGCAAAAGAGTTTGACGCCCTGACCGCTGTACGCATGGAGAACACCGGCAAGGTGCGCGGCGTGTTCGATGTGAACTTCGACAAGCGGGAGTTCTCCGCCGTACACATCATGGACGGCTGGCGAACCTGGGCGATGCGGGATGTCTCCCCGTCCGTCTACCTTGCCACAAGGTCGCGCTTTGCTTCGGCGGATGAACAGCTCTCCAAACTATTGGAGCTGCTGGATGGCATGGAAATCACCTCGGCGGGACATCTCTCCGCGCGGAATTTTTCCTTCAGTGATGCGATCATGATGGATGAGGACGGTAAGCTCAACTTCTATGTGGACGCAGATTTTGATGTGGACGCTGCCTTCGGAACCTTCGTCCTCACGGACAAAAACGATGACTGGCTCAACATCTATGCCAACTACGACATCGCGGAGGATAGACCCTGCGACACGCTGGAGCTGACGCTCTGCAAAGGAGATGGCGCCGAGGAGAACTGGAGCTACCCACTCAACGCAGCCGAACAGGATGTCCTGCTGCGGAAGATGGATGCGTTTTGCATGGAACAGACCGGCATGAGCCTGCGCGAGTATGCCCAACAGCTTCACGAGGAGCAGGCACAGACTGTGGAGCTGCAGCTGTGATCGTAAAGGAAAAGAAAGCGGAGTTTCTCTTGGCTGGTTATCCTAACACCGGAACAGGAGCAGCGCGATTCACCGGTGCTGGGAATGTGAAATCGAATACGCTGCCCGGAGAGCCGTGCCAACTGGCGTGGCTCTCCCTTTTGCACCCGCGGCTTATCTAAAAGATGCGGAACACCGCGCAGGAGCAAACCATGTAATAACTGCGGTCTCCATTGGCTTTTCACAAAACCAGCCATGGATTTTTTGTTGCTTTTCGTGGATAGCTTTTCTCCCTGCGCCGTGCCATTGTGTTTGCACGGGCATTGCCCGAATCAAAAATCAGGAGGAAACAAACATGACAATTGATACCGCAAAGGAACTGCAGATGAATATCGCAAAAGAGGGACTGGCATTGCTGGTGCTCCACCCCACCGCAGATGTGCAGCTCCACCGAGAGTGCATCTCCCACATTGGGACGGCATGGGACATCCCCGTTGGTGACACACAGGAGGTCATCTCACTCCTGGACCGCGAGCTGGATGCCATCCACGCCGCAGAAAAAAATGGCACGGTGACACATGTGCTGCCGGAGGAAGAACTGCCCATGAATGCCAGCGGACTTGAAACGCTGGATAACATCTGGGATCTGTTTGAAACGTCACTTCGTGTAGACAGCCCCTACGCCAGGACGAGGCTGTTCGAGATGGCAAAGTGGCTGGAGGAGTCTCAGAACCTGCTGGACTGGATCGAAAAGACGCCGGCGGAAAAGCAGGCATGGATGGAACAAGTCAGCTGACCACACCACACAGGAGGAGCCGCCCCTCAGAGGGCGGCTCCTCCCTGTTTCGCCAGCTATGCCCCCTGTGAGCCGCTGTGTGCGGCTTTGGGGGCGAGGGTGGCATCCCTGCACCCCGGACAGGCATCGGCGCTGTTTGCCCCCGCTTTCGCCCCTCCTATGGGGAACTGTGCTGGGAACCCACCTGTTCGATAAAAGCACAGACCGGCTATAATTTGTCAAGCTGAAATCTCATTTGGGATGCAGGGCGTATAGGCCTTGTTGTCTCTCATAACAGCGTAAATGATGGAAACCATCTTCCTGCAGGCGTGGCCCACGGACGCCATGTAGGGCTTCCCTTCATCTCGTTTTTTCTGAAAATAAAGCTTTAACGCCGGATCGTGGAGCACCGCCGATGAAGCCGCCAGCCAAATAGCGTGTCGCAAATACGGCGACCCTCGTTTGGACATACGGTTTCTGACGCCGTTGTATTCGCCAGACTGCCGCATGGTTGGATCGATCCCCGCGTAGGCGGCAAGCTTTGCTGCGGAGGAAAAACGGCTGATGTCTCCGATCTCGCTGAGGATGTACGCGCCAAGGGTCGGACCGATGCCGGTGATGGTGGTGATTGGCGTATCCAGGGTGTCCATGATCTCCGCGATCTTGCGGTCCATTTCTCGAACCTGCTGTTTCAAAAAATCGAGGTGCTTTGCGTAGAGCCGGATCATCGTGCTGAAAACGTCGCCGGCCATGGCGAAGCCAAAGGAATTGTGCGCAAGCGCCTGAAGCTCCTGGGCTTTTGCCATGCGGAAGCGCTTGTGGCTGGAGACTTCGATGAGATGACAAAGCTCCTCAAGAGGCATCTCAGATAATTCCTTTGGCGTGGGACAGGTTTGCAAAATTGCCATAGAAGTATCGCCAAACATATTGGTAAAAGCGGTTTCATATTCAGGAAAGACCTGATCCAGCAGGGCAACGACCTTCCGCTTAACGTCCGCCTGCATGGAAACGATGGCGTGCCGTCCACGGCACAGCTCCCGCAGCTCATAAATGTTTTCGGGATGCAGGGTAGACTCGGAGAAGTGTCCAAAACGGATCACCTCTGCGATGAGCAGGGCGTCCCGCGGATCTGTTTTGGCCTGACGGATATAGAAGCTGCGGATGGAGTTGGTCTGCACCGGGTTGATGACCTGAACACGGAAGCCCTCCTTCTGAAGTCTGGTAAAAAGAGCGAGCCAGTAGTGTCCGGTGGCCTCCATTGCGAAGGAAACCTCGTCAAGCGGCAGCTTGGCCTTGGTGAGCATGGCCAGCAGCCGATTGTATCCGGAGCAGTTGTTGGTGAAGGAAAACGGCTTGATGATGACGGTGCCCTCGCCGTCGATCACCGCTGCCTCGTGCTTCCTCTTGGCGATGTCGATCCCAACGATGTACATAGTATAGGCTCCTCTCATGTTCAAATTACGGACATTCCTCGTGCTGCTGAAGGTCACAACCTGTTGCGAGATTAGAAGAAAGCGATTCATCGCCCCGACATCCGGCTCATAAGTGACATCCCACAGGGCAGAGGTTCCAGTCTGTGCGCAGTAGACTTGGCTACAAAGATAGAAGCAGGAAATTCTCTGTCCGCATGAGGATATTATATCATCGCTCCCTCAAGGGGCGTTGATACCGGTTTTGAAGGTGTTTTGTGGGGAGATATCCCCGTTCGAAAATATAACAAGATAAAGGCCCGGTGTCGTTTCCGCCCCGGACCGGCCACAAAGCCCCGCAGTGCGGGGCTTTTCAGCGTTCGGAGTTGTAGGCGTTTTCACTGGATTTCAAATGAGTTGTAGGCGCATTTTCCGAAAAACTACCGCGTCGCAGGGGGTTGCACCCACAACAAGCGACATCAACAGAAAGGACGGCAACTATGTCAAAAGAACAGATGACTATCCGGCTTTATCCCGAAACGCGCAGACAAATGGATAGCTGGCTGGAAGAAAGCAACAGCAAAAACCGAAACGAATTCGTGGAAAAGGCTCTACGCTTTTATATGGGCTATCTCGGCACGGAGAATATTACCGAGTATCTCTCGGACGCACTGGTGTCAACGCTGCGCGGGATCATCGCGGACAGCACCAACCGCACCAACGGCATTCTCTTCAAGTGTGCGGTGGAGCAGGGCATCATGGCGCACACCATCGCCGCCCACTTCCGGGATACGATGGAGGATCGCCGCGCCCTGCGCGGGTATGTGGTGGACGAGGTAAAGCGCACCAATGGTCAGATCAGGTTCGAGGATGCCCAGGATGTCCAACGGCAGCTGCCGGATGACACATGGCGAGGTTGATATTTATCTCTCCATACATGAAGGGCGGCAGAGATGCCGCTCGGCTGGCCCATCGTACCCGCTACTTCGCCACCCGTGAAGGCGTGCAACTCCTCAAGGATGACAATGCCCATCTTCCTGTCACGAAGAAACAGCAGCAGTACATCCAGCGTCTGCTCCGCAGCTTCCCGGAGGCAAGGGAGCTGCCGGAGCATGAGGACTATGCAAACACACCCAACCGGCAGACTGCCTTTGCGCTCATCGCGCAGATCCACGAGGACTTTATCGAGCCCATGGATGGCCGGGAAAACTATCTTGACTATGTCGCAAACCGCCCCGGCGTAAAAGCGTTGGGCGAACACGGCCTGTGGGATGCCCATGGCAAGGTCCCGTCGCTGGAGAATGCCGTGGCAGAGGTGGCGCGGCACACAGGAAATGTGTGGACGCCAGTCATCTCCCTCTCCCGTGAGAACGCGGAGCGGCTGGGTTATACCGACCTTAAAAACTGGCAGGAGCTCATCAACGCATCTATCACCGACATCGCCAAGGGCTATAAGATCCATCCGGACCGCCTTCGTTGGTACGCAGCTATGCACGAAAAGGAGAAGCACATCCATGTTCACATGGTGCTCTTCTCAACCGATCCGAAGGAGGGCTACCTCTCCCGGCAGGGTATCCGCAGCATCAAGTCCGCGCTGGTCAGCACGATCTACCGGAACGACCGCCTGCACATCTATGAGCAGAAGGACGAACAGCGCGGCCTGCTCCGGCAGGAGGCGGAAGCACGGATGGCAACGCTCATCGGGCAGATGGCAACCGGTACTCTGCAAAGCGATAAGCTGGAGCTGCTGGTGACGGATCTCGCCCAGCGGCTTCAAGAAGTTAGTGGCAAAAAGGTCTACGGTTATCTGCCACCTCGTGTCAAGCGCATCGTAGATGAGATCGTGGACGAACTGGCAAAGGACGAGAGGGTGTCGTCCGCCTATGCTCTATGGCAGGAGCTCCGAGAGCAGCTTTGCATTGACTATAATCAGACACCGCCGCAGCGAGTACCGCTGTCGCAGCAAAAGGAGTTCAAGACCGTGCGCAACATGGTCATCCGGGAAACGCTTCGACTCTCGGAGATACACTTCACCTTCGAGGATGATGCCATATCGGATGAGCTGGAGCCGGAAGAACCGCCTGTTCCTCCAGACCCAAGTGCGGAGCGGATGATCCATCAGCGGGCTCGGTTTTACCGCAGAGCAAAAAGCATATTAGATGCTGCGGACGCAGATCCCAGCGAGAAGTCAATGGCATTGGTCACCCTCCGCCGTTTGTGGGAGGAGGGCTATACCATTGCCGCCCACCATCTTGGAAAGGCGTACCAGGACGGGCTTGGCACATCGATTGACCGAAAAGCGGCGGCAGAGTGGTTTCAAAAATCGGCAGAAGCCGGAAATACTTGCTCTGCGTATGCGCTGAGCAAACTGCTGCTGGAGCAGGGGCAGATCCCGCAGGCCATTCACTGGCTGCGGCAGGCAGCGGATCAGAACGATCCATACGCGCAATACCGGCTCGGCAAGCTGCTGCTCACCGGCGCGGAGGGGGTGCCGAGGGATGCAGTTGCCGCCATTAAACTTCTGAAGGACTCTGCTGCCCAGGGCAATCAGTTTGCCCAATACACGCTGGGAAAGCTCTATTTGCTGGGGCAAGAGGTGCAAGCAGACCGTGAGGAAGCTCTGCGCTATCTTGTACAGGCGGCGGCTCAAGGCAACACCTACGCGCAGTATTTCATTGACCATCAGAAGGACTTCTCCGGCGCAGCGGCGGGAACCTCTATCCTTCGGATGCTCCATCAGATGAGCCGCATATTCCGCGAGAACGCCGCCCAGCCTGCCATCTATGCAGGAATGCAGATCGACAAGAAGCGTCGCCGCAGATTGCAGGAGAAGCGTATGGCGATGGGACACAAGGCGGATGACCATGAGGATCGCGGACTGACGCAACAGACACAATAAGGGAGGGACTATGTCAAAGTACATTCCGTTTACAACCGAGCAGAAAGAACGAGCCGCGTCGGTGGACTTGGAGGAGTTCCTCCGCCGCCGAGGAGAAAAGCTCATTACCTCCGGCAGAGACAAACGCCTTGCCAGCGACCACAGCATCACCATCCGCGGCTGCGAGTGGTTCGATCACGCCACCGAGCAGGGCGGCAGAGCCATCAGCTTCGTCAAGCAGTTCTATGGACTCAGCTACCCGGACGCTATGTCTCTGCTCCTCGGCGATGATCTCGGCGGAAGCTACCCTGCGGCAAAGGAGAAGGTGCCGGAGCCTGCAAAGCCCTTCACGCTCCCAGCGCAGAGTGAGTCCATGCGCCGTGTGTATGCCTACCTGCTGCAAAAGCGTTGTATCGACCGCGAGATACTCAATGCCTTCGTGCGCAAGAAGCTCATCTACGAAAGCTGTGAAAGATCCAGGGACGGGACAAAGGAATACCACAACGCCGTGTTCGTCGGATTCGATGAACACGGCGTTCCCCGTCACGGGCATAAGCGCGGGCTGTATACCATGGGGCAAAGCTATCGCGGCAACATTGAGGGCAGCGACCCGAAGCACAGCTTTCACTATCTCGGCGGCGATGACACGCTCTATGTCTTCGAGGCCCCTATCGACCTGCTCTCTTACATCTCCCTCTTCCCGGAGGGGTGGCAGGAGCATAACTATGTGGCCTGCTGCGGGACATCCTCCATCCCCGTGCTGGAGATGCTGCGGCAGCTCCCCCAGCTCCGGCAAGTGTACCTCTGTCTGGACAATGACGCTGCCGGTCATGCCGCCAGTGAGCGCATGGGGAAGCTGCTGGAGGAGCGTGGTATCTCTGCGGAGCGGCTCGTACCGCAGCAAAAGGACTGGAATGACGATCTCAAGGCAGAACAGGAAAACAAAATGGAAAGGAGCGAGCTATGCCAAACCTTCTGCTGACAATGTGGGACACGATCAAAAGCTCCAACATCGGGATATTGGTCGCGGCAGGGCTGGGGATGTTCGCCATCATCGGCGGGTTCTCCATGTTGTCTTACCACTATACACTCAGCGGCATCAAGTCCCGCACCGTGGGTGACGGGCAGCACGGCACGGCGCGTTGGGCGACCGATAAGGAGATCCGCCAGACCTATGCCCATGTGCCGTTCAAGGTCAGAGACTGGCGCAAGGGAGTAAACCTTCCCACAGAACAGGGGCTGGTGCTGGGCTGCAAGGGCAAAAAAGATGAACTGACTGCGCTGGTGGACGGCGACGACATCCATTGCTTGATGATCGCCGCCTCCGGCGCGGGCAAGACGGCTTTCTTCCTCTATCCCAACCTTGAATATGCCTGCGCGTCCGGCATGAGTTTTCTGGCGTTGGATACCAAAGGTGATCTCGCCCGCAACTACGGCTCTATTGCCAAAAAGTATTACGGCTACAAGCATATCTCCGTTATAGACCTGCGCAACCCCACCCGCTCGGACGGCAACAATCTGCTGACGCTCATCAACCGCTATATGGACATTGCCAGAAAACAACCGGACAACCTCGCTGCCCGCGCCAAAGCCGAAAAGTACGCCAAGATCCTCGCCAAGTCCATCGTCAGCCCGGAGGGGAACTCCGACCACGGGCAGAACGCCTTCTTCTACGATGCGGCGGAGGGCTTGCTGTCTTCCACGATCTTGCTGCTTGCGGAGTTTCTGCCGCCGGATGAGGAGCACCCGGAGGAGCGGCGGCACATCGTGTCGGTATTCAAGCTGGTGCAGGATCTGCTGGAGCCGGCGCGTGGTGCGCGGGGACGCTCCCGCTTCCAGCTGCTCATGGACAAGCTGCCGTCCGAGCACAAAGCGCGCTGGCTGGCAGGCGCCGCACTCAACAGCTCCGAGCAGGCCATGGCATCCGTCATGTCCACGGTGCTGTCCCGGCTCAACTCGTTCCTCGATAGTGAGCTGGAACAGATCCTGTGCTTCGACAGTGCCATTGACGCCGAAATGTTTGCGGCGGAGAAATCCGCCATCTTCCTCATCCTGCCGGAGGAGGATCAGACGAAGAACTTTATGGCTGGCTTGATGATCCAGAACCTCTCCCGTGAGCTGTTCGCGGTAGCGGATGAGAACGGCGGCAAACTGAAAAACCGTGTTATTCTCTTTTGTGATGAGCTGGGGACCATGCCGCCCTTTGATATTTTGCCGCTTTTCAGTGCGGGACGCTCTCGCCGCCTGACGCTGGTACCCATCATCCAGTCACTGGCGCAGCTGGAAAAGAACTATGGCAAAGAAGGTGCATCCATCCTGATGGACAACTGCCAGGATGTGATCTGCGGCGGCTTTGCGCCCAACAGTGAAGCAGCGGATGCCTTCTCCAAAGCCCTCGGCAGCCGCACGGTGCTCTCCGGCTCTGTGAGCCGCGGCAAAAACGATCCCAGCCAGAGCCTGCAGATGATGGAGCGCCCCCTGCTGACGGCAGATGAGCTCAAGTCCATCCCCAAGGGCAGCTTCATCGTGCAGAAGACCGGATGCCACCCCATGCGTACCCGTCTGCGCCTGTTCCTCGAATGGGGCATCACCTTCGAGGAGGAATACCGTGTGGAGGAGCAGGCGGCTCGAAAAGTATATTATGCCGACCAGAATGCGCTGACCCGCGCCATCGTGCGGAAGTATCCGCCCAAGCTGCCGGAGCAGAAGACTACTCGCTCCGTTAAGGGCGAGGGACAGCTCCACGACGCGCCCGTGCAGGAGATGGTGGTGGCAGAGGACATCGACTATGACCGTATGCCGCACAAGCGCACCCCTTATAATCTTCCCCGACAGGAGGTGGATCGGTGAGCTACTTTGACAGCATTTACGCCGACACGCTTCTGCCGCCCAGAGCTGTATCCGTCTATATGTACCTCAAGGACCGGTCCAATAGCGCGGGAAGCTGCTGGCCGGGGATCAAGACGATTGCGAGAGATATGAACCTCTCCCGCAGCACCGTCAAGCGGGCGCTGGCGGATCTGGAGCAGCACGGCTATCTTGCCAAGCTGCCCCGATACCGCCCCAATGGGAGCAACACATCCAATCTCTATACGCTGAAATAAATGAAAAGTGGATCGTACAGAACCCTGGTACGATCCACTTCATTAAGCCAAAAAACAAAAATCTCCACGCCAAGGGGTAACTATACCTGTTTGCTGAACCGAGGAGGGGTTCAATATGAGCCCACCGGAACAGCCCACTCTATCGGAGAATTAAGACAGAGAAAGAAC